>Ga0307416_100000020_pt1 | contig 192862 bp, 179 predicted proteins | sample DK1Cmetagenome_2_FD_203821 | JGI IMG/M metagenome (GOLD analysis project Ga0307416, IMG submission 203821) | Maize rhizosphere microbial communities from greenhouse at UC Davis, California, United States - DK15-C-3 | ecosystem: Host-associated > Plants > Roots > Rhizosphere > Soil | place...
CACCAAATCACAAAATATTAATATGAAAAAAATTTACTTTTCAGTAAACTTGTGACCCGGCTGGGATTCGAACCCAGGACCCATACATTAAAAGTGTATTGCTCTACCAGCTGAGCTACCGAGTCGGTCACTTGCTAACGACCTGCATTCAATGCTATCGTTTTTAAGAGGTGCAAAGATATGATTTTTTTTGATTCCTGCAAAAGAATATATAAAAAAATCAAAGGTCTCTTGCGGAGACCTTTGAAACACCAAATCACAAAATATTAATATGAAAAAAATTTACTTTTCAGTAAACTTGTGACCCGGCTGGGATTCGAACCCAGGACCCATACATTAAAAGTGTATTGCTCTACCAGCTGAGCTACCGAGTCGGCCACAATTAATAGTGATAAATATAAAATTAATTTTTAATTATTCACTACTAATTATTAAATTTCTTTGCAGTGCCTGCGACTGGACTCGAACCAGCACATCCTTAGGAAACCACCCCCTCAAGATGGCGTGTCTACCAATTTCACCACGCAGGCTATAAAATTACAAAAATCTAGTAATCTTTTTCGCTTGTGACCCGGCTGGGATTCGAACCCAGGACCCATACATTAAAAGTGTATTGCTCTACCAGCTGAGCTACCGAGTCGGTCACTTTGCAACGATTTTACATTTGAATAATGTCCCTCGTTTTCAGTGGTGCAAAGATAGGAGTTTTTTCATTATCTCAAAACTTTTTCGCAAATTTGTTTAAAAAAAATTCATGGTTATTTCACTGATCGGATACATGGGATGTGGCAAATCTCACATTTCCAAAATTTTAAGCGACAAAATAAATTTCAAACTAATTGACCTTGATAAAGAGATTTCCAGGAGAAATAAATTAACCATTCCCGAAATTTTCGAAAAAAAGGGAGAAATTCAGTTTAGAAAGCTGGAAAGAGAGGCATTAGAAGAAATTCTGGCTTCGGAAGAAAACCTGGTTTTAAGCCTGGGAGGGGGAACACCGGTTTATTATAACAATATGGAACTAATCAACCTCAGATCGAAAAGTATTTTTTTAAGAGCTTCTGTAGGTACTTTATACGAAAGACTTTCCAAACAGAAAGAAAAAAGACCTTTGATCGCTAATATTTCCGATGAAGATCTTCCTGAGTTCATTGCCAAGCATTTATTTGAAAGAAATGCTTTTTACAGTAAAGCACAATTTAGTATCAATACGGATTCCAGAGATCCTGACGATATTGTCCGGGAAATTGTAGAAAAGCTCTATCTCTAGAGCTTTTTGATCTTAATCTTCATTTTCTTTCGGGCCATCTGCTGTTTCTCCAAAGAAATCATCCCAGTCTGTAAAGTCTGAGGCTATATCATTTCCTACATATTCATCCATCTCACGCCTGTCTTTTTTGGTAGGTCTTCCTTCGCCTTTATTTCTATAATAATCCTGCGACATTTTACGGAGCTTTAATAATTCATATTGCTCTTTGTCTGTCACATCCTGGATATGAAGAGGAACAAGCTTTGCTCCCATCCTGCTTTTGGGAATCTGGGTAACTTTTATTTTATAATCGATTTGATTTTTACGGATCTTGATAATATCTCCTTCTTTTACCTCTTTAGACGACTTTACAGCAGAGGTTCCGATTGAAACTCTGTTCTTTTTAATTTCCTCTGTTGCAATACTTCTCGTCTTATAAAAACGAATGCACCATAAAAATTTATCTATTCTCATAATTTTTTATACTTTTGCCGTTATATTATTTGTAAAGTAATTAAAGTTTTTTGAAATGAAAAAAATATTTTTATATATCCTTGCGGGATCTTTATGTTTTTCTGCATGTAAGAAAGATGATGAAGTTGAAACTTATAAAGAACCGGAAGACACCTCCGTTCAAAACAGTTATGACGATCAGGCCATTAAGAAGTTTATGAGCGAAAATTATCTGGACGCCCAGGGAAATATAAAAGCTTTCAGTACAACAGATACCAGTGATGACAATGAAAAAAAATTAATAGATCTGCCGTATCAAACGCTTCCTTCCGGGACCATATACATTATGAGAGAAGGAGCACAGCCAACAGTTGACCCACAAACTATCGGAGATACTGATATTCTTACGCTTATGGTAAGAGCTAATGCTTACTTAGCAGGAAATACGGATGGAAATATTTCTTTCTTTTCCAGCTTGACATTGGTAAATACAATTAATGGTAATGGACTTCCGATGATTGATCCGTTATTCTACTATGCTAAAAAGAGTATCCGTGACGCAGCAACAACAGGAGTAGCACAGCAAAGAAGTTATTATGAAGTTGAAGGTTTCCGTGAAGCTATTCAGAAATTCAAAGCATTTAAAGATCTTCCAAGCGGAGATCCATATAATCTTCAGGGTGTGATTTTAGTACCTTCAAGGGCTGCATTCGCCAGAGATCCACACTATCCTTACAGCACACAATATTCTTTAAGAAATTATTCTATGGTATTTAATTTCCAGGTATACGGAAGAGCTGACAGACCTGACGGTCAATAATTTAAGATAATACATTCCACATAAAGAAACCGCCTTCATCTCTGAAGGCGGTTTTTATATTTACTTGCTTTTTAAGTTCTTGCTTTCTGCTTTACATTTCCTAAAATATCCGGAAAATACAAATCCGCCAGATGGTCAAATTCATCCCCTCTCATGAACATTGTGGCATCCACTTCTTCATAAGAGCTTCTTCCTGCCGCTGCGATCAGCTCATTGCAGGTATGCAGTGTGTTTTTATGAAAATGATATACTCTTTCACTTTTATCCGTAACATCAAGTCCTTTAACCAGCATTTTATCCTGAGTGGCAACTCCTGTCGGGCAATTGTTATTATTACATCTTAAAGCCTGGATACAGCCTAATGAGAACATAAATCCTCTCGCATTATTACACATATCCGCACCCATTGCTACTGCTCTCAGAATATCTAAACTGGTCAGTACTTTTCCACTGGCAATGACTCTTAGTTTACTTCTTAAATTATAATTATTAAGGGTTCTGTTAACAAAAATAAGAGCCGGCTCCAGAGGCATTCCTACTCCGTCCGAAAATTCAGGCGGTGCAGCTCCTGTTCCTCCTTCTGCTCCATCTATGGTAATAAAATCCGGATAAATCTTTAAAACATTCATCTGTACGCAGATGTCCTCAAATTCTTTGGTATCCCCAATACAAAGTTTAAAGCCGGTTGGCTTCCCTCCCGAAAGTTCTCTCAATTGCTGTACAAACCTCAGCAGACCTGCAGCATCAGAAAATGAACTGTGGGATGGCGGTGAAATAACAGTAACCCCTGGAGTGACGTGACGGATTTTTGCGATCTCCGGTGTATTTTTCACCCCCGGAAGCACTCCTCCATGTCCTGGCTTTGCTCCTTGGGACAGCTTAATTTCAACCATCTTTACATTAGGAAGGGTTGCGTACTTTTCAAACAGTTCAGGGTTGAATTTACCCTCTTCGTCACGGCAACCGAAATATCCGGTTCCAATTTGCCAGCAAAGATCTCCTCCTTCAAGATGATAGGGAGATATTCCCCCTTCTCCGGTGTTATGGTAAAAATTTCCTTTTTTTGCACCTCTGTTTAAAGAAATCTGCGCCCTGTCACTTAACGCTCCAAAACTCATGGCTGAAATATTGAACAGGGAAGCGTGGTAAGGCTGCGTACATTGCTCTCCTCCTACCCATACTCTCGGAAGCTCTTCTGCAGGTGATTTTGCATAAATAGAATGCTTGATTCCTTCATATTTACGGTGATTAACTTCCAACTGGGTTCCGAAAGCCACAGTATCGCTTAGATTTTTGGCTCGCCTATATACTGCAGAACGCTGGTTTCGGGGGAAAGGTTTCCCGTCTGTTTCCCTTTCTATGAAATACTGCTGCATTTCGGGTGAAATACTTTCGAAAAAGTACCTAAAGTATCCCAATACCGGAAAATTCCTCAAAATAGCGTGTTTCGACTGGTAAGCATTGTAAACACCCAATGCATAGATGGCAGATAACAGGATGGGTATCCAGTAATGCGCTCTGATCAGTAATGCGACGATCCATGTAGCAGTTACTAATACAATTCCCCAAGATAAAAACTTATCTCTCATGAATGTAATATTTAAGTTAAAATAAATTTAGTAGAAATTTTGCAAAGAGACTACGCTTTTGCTAAAAAACTTTCGAAGGATGACTGCACAGAAACCGTGCCATCTGACAGGATTTTTTCTAAATTTAGAAATTCAATCTGATTAACGAATGCGGGATCAAAATCTTTCTGGACTCTCACATAGTTTTCAGTGAAGCCATACATTTTTCCGTCTTTATTTTCATGCTCCCAAAGAACAGGAAGCGTTTTTCCAAGTTGAGTCTGATAAAATGCCATTTTTTTCTTTTCAGAAAGTATTCTCAGCATTTTATTCCGCTTTTTTCTTTCAGGGATAGGAACTACTTCGTCCATATCGGCTGCTTCCGTATTTTCTCTTTCAGAATAGGTAAATACGTGAAGATAAGTGATAGGAAGCTCATTCAGGAAATTATAGGTTTCCATGAATTTTTCTTCCGTTTCACCGGGAAATCCTACAATAACGTCTACACCGATAGCGGCATCAGGCATTACCTCGCGGATCTTATTTACCCTGTCATTATACAGTTTGGTAAGGTAACGGCGCTTCATTTTTTTCAGCAGATCATCACACCCTGATTGTAACGGGATGTGGAAATGGGGAACAAAGCTTTTACTTTTGGAAACGAGATCAATACTTTCGTCTTTCAAAAGATTGGGTTCAATGGAAGAAATACGTATTCTTTCGATGCCGTCTACTTTATCAAGCTCTGATATCAGATCCAGGAAAGTATGTTCATGTCTTTTATTTCCGAATTCTCCTTTGCCGTAATCACCAATATTTACTCCTGTAAGAACGATTTCTTTGATGTCTCTGCCTGCAATTTCTTTGGCGTTTTTAAGAACGTTCTCTATGGTATCTGAACGAGAAATTCCCCTTGCCAGCGGAATGGTACAGTAGGTACATTTATAATCGCATCCATCCTGTACTTTCAAAAAAGCTCTTGTTCTGTCGCCTATTGAATAGCTTCCGATAAAGAAATCTGTTTCCTCAATCTCACAAGAATGAACAAGACCTTCACTTTCCGATTTTTCCAGATCATCCAGGTAGCTTAAGATATTGAATTTCTCTTTTGCTCCCAAAACAAGATCTACTCCATCGATCTGTGAAATTTCTTCAGGTTTCAGCTGTGCATAGCATCCTACAATAACTACCAGCCCTTCAGGATTGGCTTTCATAGCCCGTTTTACATGTAATTTACATTCACGGTCAGCATTCTCAGTGACTGAACAGGTATTGATGACATAAACGTCTGCCTTATCATCAAAACTTACTTTATCATAACCTGCATCTGTCAATTGACGGGCAATAGTAGATGTTTCCGCAAAATTTAATTTGCAGCCGAGTGTATGAAATGCGGCAGTTCCGTGAAAAGTAGACATTTATTCCTCCTGAATTTTCTGGGTGCAAAGATAGTAATTTTAATAATAATTCTGGATCGATTCAGTCTATTATTTATATTCATCCCTTACTTCAGGACTGTTTTGAAAGCATACCTGAGATGAATTGGAAGTTTGCTCTTCTTTAGAAAACTTATCTTTCATTTCGGCATTAAACTCCTGAGATTTATTTCTTTCAATGGAAAGTGTTTTCCAGTCGTCATTCTTAATCATTTTCGCAATAGAAACAATCTGCCCGATATGATAGGGATAATGGGCAAGCTGACGCAAAACTGCATCTAAAACCGGGTGTGCTTCTCCTCTGATATAAATAGTGGAATACAAATTTTCATCATTGATCCGGCTCAAAGCATCAAAAAAGCACTCCCAGCCCTTTTCCCAGAAATCCACAACTTCCTGTTTGGTTTTAAAGGTATTAACAAATTCATCATCCCGGTTGCGCCAGGACTTCTCCCCGTCTTCCGTGAGAAAGTTCGTCCACCTCGAAAGCATATTGCCTGCAATATGTTTAACGATAATAGCAATAGAATTGCTTTCATCATTATACTGCCAGAACATCTGCTCATCAGAAAGCTGTCCGAATGATTTGTCACCGAGAGATTTATAATATTGAAAACGTTTTACAAAAAGATCCTTCATTTTTTTATTATTGATTCACTAATTTAAAATTATTTTAACGACAAAACCATCTCTTTCGAAATGGTTTTATCTATATAGTTTATTATTAAAAAGCCTAATCCCTGTTCTTAACTACGATCCATCCTGAATACTTGATCGGAGTATTCTTTTTATCATTTTCATTCCAGCCTACAGAATACCAATAGTTTCCGGTAGGTACTTTTACTCCGCCTTTGCTGGTTCCGTCCCATTTATAGCCGGTAAATTTATCGATCTGATAGATCATATTTCCATAACGATCGAAAATATTCATCACCAAGTTCTTCTTATTAGCCAGTGCAGAATAATCAATAAAATCGTTGTATCCATCACCATTTGGCGTTATCACATTAACAAGGTTAGGAACAACGATACTGATGTCTATCGGGTCACAGCCGTAAGAATCTTTGACAAATATAGTGGCATCGCCTCTTTTAACATTACTGAATTCATTAGAATCCTGCCAGTTTATATTATCCATGGAATACTTGTAAGGTGCCGTTCCTCCTATCACAAATACTGTAACGGTAGTATTTGAAATTTCAATACTTGACACCACAGGCTGATCAGAAGGATATACTTTTACGTTCTGTACCACGGTACAATCTCCTGTTTTAAGCTTTACCCAATAAGTACCTACTCCAACATTCGCAATCGTCTGGGTGGTTGCTCCCGTGCTCCATTCATAACTGTTAAATCCCGGGCCTGCATCCAAAGTTGTTCTGTCTTCCACACAAATAATTTTATCTTTAAGAATGGTAGAATAAACTGGTGGAATAACGGTTAATGCAATTTTAGCTATGTTATAGCAACCCTGCGCATTGGAAACCCGCACATAAACTACACCGTTAGGAGCAATGTATGCTGCAGGTGTTAAAATTTCATTAGTCTGATTCACTGCATCCGCTGCTGAGGGATAATATTTTTTATTGGCTCCGGTCTGAGAGGTTACTGATGCTACCGTGAGGTTAAAAGATGCCGTGGAAGGAGCAGTCTCAATAGAGCAGGATCTTAATGTCGTATCATTTACCACAACAATTGGGTAGAACTTCAATATTATCTGTGCAATAGCAGTACATCCGAAGGATGAAATCACTTTGACAAAAATAGTTCCTTCCGCAGAAGTAAATGCTGATGGATTTGTAATTTCATTAATGCCGGCATTCAGATCTGAAAGTGTATTGTAATATTTCTTGGTCACGCTTGGGTCTGCAATAACATCTGCTGTTGTAAGATCAAACACCGCTGTTCCTGCATTATTGTTGTTGCATTGGGTGAGCGTTGCATTTTTTGCGGTGATTTTTCCGTCCCTGAATTTAAATGTTCCAATCTGTTTACATTTATTGAGCGGACTGTTTGGATTGACTGGATTCGTATAGCTTATGCTGTAATAGTAAACAGAAGTTGTATTTACAGTTGTAGGAACTGTAATGGCATTATTTGCAGTTAATGCATCGTTCTGACTTGTATGATAACTTACGCTAAAATTAGAGTTTCCGTTTAAAATACCTGCAGAAAGTGTAGAGAAGTCAAATACGGCAGGGTTTACACAGATAATTACTTCTTTGGGATCTGCCGGATTAGCAGCCGGAACTCCCGGAGGTATAAACGGATACGGCTGTAAAGAAGGATCTGTAAACGGAGATGCCAGTGTTGCAGTTCCACCCCAGGTTAAAGAAAACGGAGCTGTTGTCGAACTGGTACTGCTTACCCAGTTGTCAATGAATAAATAGTAGGTTTGCCCCGGTAAAACATCCAGGTATTTGCAATAAGGCGTAAGCGAACCTCCAACAGCATTGGTAAGAGTACTTGTCATATTTAAGCCTGTAGCCGGCCCTGGCCCAATAACCGTTGCCGCATTGCAGCGTATGGGTGCTCCTAAAGCTCCACAGTTTACATTAGGACCGAAAATTGCCCAGTCATAATCAGCATCCGGATTATTCGGCACCAGATCGAAGGTAAGCGTTCCTCCTGTAGCAATTGTTATTTTATACCAGATTGAATTGTGTTCACCGGTTCCGTCTATGCAGCTTCCTGAATTGACTAATTCTTTAATATTGCCGTATCCCGTAGGGCTGTAAGTAATATTGGAATTTCCGCAGACGGCAAGCGCTGTTGAACAGTCTGCCTGTGCAAAGAATACATGAGAAATACCTAAAAAAATAAGGAGTAAAAGTTTTTTCATAGATATATAGTTTTTAGTTATTGATTTGAAAACCAAACACATGTGCTGATTGACAACACATACATCAAATATACCTATATTTTAATCACTAACAATGGATTTTTAAAAATATTGAATTATTTTAAATAAAAACACCGAATATTTACAATATAACACAATAAAAGCTAACTATTTTATACTTGTAATATTTCCACAGAGATTTTCGAGATGGAAAATTTTATGAAACGGACTCTTCACCTCCTGCAAATGTTCTTTGTCCTGAATAAATGTATATCTTGAGGCAATGGAGTTCATATCCGAAACAATCACCAGCCAGCACTCATCTACGGAAGTATCATAATATGGAAATTTTTCATTTTTCTTGTCGATAAGCTCCAGTATCTTTTCAGAACAAAGCTCATCAAAAAGGTTCATGCTGTATTCATGGGTAATAAAAACGTTCCTGCGGTGAAAAGATTTTCTCATCCCTTTCACACATCCTAAAGGCTTATTTTTTTTAATACTTCTATAAATACTGAGTATATTTTCCTCCTGTTGCTCTATATTGTCAAATTTAATATTCGGGTGAAATTCTAAAAAATAAACACCACGATATTTCGCGGTGTCTTCCTGTTCTAATAATATTTCTGCCTGGCGGAACATCTTATTCAAAGTACTCTCTACCTTTTTCATTTCCAGATGATTGATCACTTCGGTCAATTCTATTCCGATCTTTTTGTCGTTGAGTTTGGCGATAAAGTCAGGACTTTCGCAGGTAAGATTTTCAAATTTGACATCAGGGAAATGATGCATAAACGAATTAAGCAGTAGAATCTCAGATTTCTTTCTATACTTTTCGCGATCATGAAGCAGAGATTCGTCTATTTTACGGTGATACTTTTCCATCGGCTTTTTTTTCAAATGCCGGTTCATATAGTATAAGCTCAGATTCTTTATTAAATCTTCATCAGAAAATGTCTTTTTCATAGGTGATTTTTTTATGTGACCAAAAGCGCACGCCATATTGGTTTTCACCGTTAGAAGTTTTTGATTTTCAAAAATTTACATATTAAAGGTAAGTAAAAAAACTATTCGCAGGATACTTTTAAATTAATTTATCAAATAATTAATGTAAAGTTTATTTTCATAATCAATACCTTTAGCGTTCAAATTATAAAACTGTGATTTATATGGATTTTAAAAATTTTAAAATACCTTACAGCATCAATCCACAATATTCTAAAAAAGCCGTCTATTTTTCGATGGAATTTGCCATTGAACAGGTTTTGAAAATATATTCGGGAGGCTTGGGATTCCTTGCAGGGTCTCATATGAGAAGTGCATACAACCTGAAACAGGATCTTATCGGGATCGGAATTCTATGGAAATTCGGGTATTACGATCAGGCAAGAAATCATGACCAGACGCTTCAGCCGGTCTGGACCAGAAAGATGTACAGCTTCCTTGAGGATACCGGAATAAAATTCCAGATTGAGATCCACAGCGCCCCGGTTTGGGTAAAGGTATGGTACCTTGACCCTGAAATTTTCAATACGGCACCCATGTTTTTTCTTTCCACAGATGTTCCGGAAAACGATCATGTCTCTAAAACAATCTGTCACAAATTATACGATGCCAACGAATCTACAAAACTGGCTCAGTATATTTTGTTAGGAAAAGGAGGTGCTAAATTACTGGACGAGATGAACGCCGAAAGAGAGGTTTATCACCTCAATGAGGCTCATGGGCTTCCCGCCGCATTTTACCTGCTGAAAAAGTATAATGGAGATCTGAACCGGGTAAAAGAAAAACTGGTTTTCACGACCCACACTCCCGAAGAAGCCGGAAATGAAAAGCATAATCTGAAACTGTGCCACGATATGTCTTATTTTTCAGGCTTCAGCATGGAAGATGTAAAAAGTATTGAAGGAGGAAATGATGACCGTTTCAATCATTCGCTGTGTGCCTTAAAAATGGCAAGAATGGCGAACGGCGTATCTAAGCTGCATGGTGAAGTCTCCAGAGCTATGTGGAGTAAATATCCCGGAATCTGTGAAATCACTTCAATTACCAATGCACAGGAATTTAAATACTGGGCGGATAAACCTCTTTATAATGCCAAAGACGAGAATGATGCAACTGTTTTTGATTACCGCAAAAAACATTTAAAGAAAAGACTGTTCACAATTGTTGCAGACCAGACCGGGAACCTGTTCAATCCTAACATTTTCACTATTGTCTGGGCAAGAAGATTCGCAGGGTACAAACGTGCCGACTTACTGCTTCACGATAAGGAAAGATTCTACAGGCTGCTGAATAATCAGAAATATCCGGTACAGATCATCTGGTCAGGAAAACCTTATCCAATGGACTATTCCGCGATTTCTACCTTTAACACCCTGGTAGAAGAAAGTAAGAATCACAAGAATATGGCTGTCCTTACCGGTTACGAACTTTCTTTAAGTAAGTCAATGAAGCAGGGCTCAGATCTGTGGCTTAACAATCCAAGGGTGCCAAGAGAAGCTTCGGGGACCTCAGGAATGACGGCTGCTATGAACGGATCTGTAAATCTATCTACTGATGACGGATGGATCCCTGAGTTTGCCCAACCGGGAGAAAATTCCTTTGTCGTTCCGAAAGCTGATTATTTAAATATGAGTATTTACGAACAGGATACCTATGATCTGAATAAGCTATACGAAATTCTTGAAAACGAAATCCTGCCTACTTATTATGATAATCCGGACCAATGGAGAAAGATCCAGTATAATGCTATGAATGATGTTCAGGAACAATTTAACAGTGATAGAATGGCAGATAAATACTACAGAATCCTGTATGAGAATTAGAAAAAATACAGTTAGCGTGTTACTGTACAACATCCTTAACACACCGGAACCCGGTGTGTTCAAGACTTGTATCCGGGCTGCTTTTCATACGGCGTGCCACCCTGTATCCACTGCAGTAGCTGTCATTACATAAAAAACTTCCTCCACGCAGGCTGTGCTTTACACTATAGGGTTCCTGAGGATCATAAGATTTATTGGGACCCTTAGGATTTACAGTTAGCTTACCTTCCATTGTTTTATAATAATCATAATGGTATAAATCACTACACCATTCCCAGACATTTCCTGCCATATCATACAGCCCGTATCCGTTGGCTCTAAATGATTGTACAGGAGCAAGGGTTACGTAGCCGTCTTTCTTTTCGTTAAAATAGGGAAATTTGCCTTCCCAGCTGTTTGTTTTAGATTTTCCTTCGTTTACAGGTTGGTTTCCCCAGGGATAAATATTATTTTTTAATCCGCCACGTGCCGCAAATTCCCATTCCGCTTCTGTAGGTAAACGTTTCCCGGACCATTTGCAATACACCTGGGCATCGTCCCAGCTTATATGTACCACAGGATAGCTGTCTTTTCCGTTAATATTACTTGCAGGCCCCTGCGGATGTTTCCAGCTTGCTCCTTTTACCCATCTCCACCATTGATTGAAATCACTCAGATTCACAGGCTTAGTACTTGGTTTAAATACTAATGATGATGCTACGAGCAGACTGTCCGGAGGTTTAGAGACTCCTTCCGGCAGATTTTTTTTTAATTCTTCCCAATCAGGCTTGCGTTCTGCCGTTGTTATGTATCCTGTTGCATTGACAAACTCCCGGAACTGTGCATTTGTCACTTCCGTCGCATCCATATAAAATGGGGATACTTTTACCGAATGTTTGGGATATTCGTCCGGATCAGCCTGGCTGTTATCTCCTCCCATATCAAAACCACCTCCCGGAATCAATACCATTCCATCCAGGGAGGAATTTCCGTTAAAAGTAACTTGAGATAAATCTGTAGTCCCAAAGCGTTTCGGTGCATCCATACAGGTATGCCCGGGTTTTTCTTCCTGCGGTTTTGGTATTTTAATTTTATTGCAGGCCCATACAAAACTTAATATACCTGTATATATAATTATTTTAATTACAGAAAACATCATTTTAATTTGGATATTTTATGGTCTTACGATCCTGGTTTGCTATATCTCCATCCTTTTTTCAACTGCAATGACAATTTGTTTGTAAGCTTTTTATTGGCAGCTTCTTCAGCAATATTTACATTTTCATCAGCATCATTATTATGGTCGTAAAGTTCCCGCGCCAAGTAGCTGCCAGGCTTTTCCGCTTCTTTGTTCCATTCATACCATTCTACATACCGGTATCGGTCTGTACGGATGGCATATCCCATTCTTTCTACATTTTGAACTCCCTTGGCTTTCACTCCAAATCTTCCCAGTAAAAATTGACTGTAGGCTGCTGTTTTCCACATGCGGCCGGGATCGGCAAGCAAAGGTTTCATACTGGTTCCCTGAAGATAATCCGGAATTTTTATTCGGGCCATATCACACAATGTAGGATAAATATCAACAAATTCAGTGAGAGCATCACTTGTTTTTCCTTTTGCTTTCACTTCTGCCCCGCTAATAATAAGAGGAACTCTTGTATCAATCTCATAATTACTTTGTTTGCACCAGCTGTTATGCTCTCCCAGCTTCCAGCCATGATCTCCCCACAATACAACAATTGTATTTTCACTAAGTCCCAGCTCATCAAGTGCGTCTAACAGTCTTCCTATCTGAGCATCTGTATAAGATACGGATGCATAGTAGGCATGAAGGAGTTCTCGCTGCTTATCCACATCATAGGGTTTCTCAGAAGGTAGCGGCAGATCAGATTTGTCAGTATATGCTCTTAGTTCAGAATCGCCATGAACAGCATATTCTGGAGCATTTTTGGGCATAAATTGATTTTTCGCCAGAGGTATGTCATTTCTATCATATAAATCCCAGTACTTTTTAGGAGCATTGAATGGTAAATGCGGCCGGTAATAGCCAACTGAAAAAAAGAAAGGCTTATCTTTTTCTTTTAACTCTTTCAGCTTTTTAATAGCTGTCGTCGTTTGTGCGCCGTCGTAATAAGCATCATCGTCTACATCTGCAATTTCTGTTGAATTAGCTTTTGTATATATAAAGCCATAAGCATCCTGCCTGGCTTTTCCGTTTTTCAGAAGACTGAGCTCCTTTTCTTTCTGAATAATCTTGTTTTCCGTAAGCTGATAAACAGCATCAGGGTCAAAAGGAAATCCGTCCACATGAAGGTCCTCATTCCAGGAAATATTATCCGGAAATGTATTGTGGAAAGTTTTACCAATACCCACCGTATAATATCCATTATTTTTAAATATCTGGGGAAGAGTTACCACATCAGGTAGCTTCTTCCTGAAATCAGTCTGAAGATCCCAGACACGAACAGAATCAGGTCTCAGACCTGTAAGAAGGCTGGCTCTTGACGGATTACAAACAGCCTGCTGGCAATACGCCCGTTTAAAGACAACTCCTTTTGCTGCAAGCCTGTCCATATTAGGCGTTTTTACAACAGTATTTCCATAACAGCCCATATCAGGTCTTAAATCATCAATCGGGATAAATAAGATATTGGGTCTTGTCTGTTTTTTATTCGATTTAAAGTTTTTTTTAGTTCCGGGTCTTTCTTTATTAAAATCAAAGTCTTTCCCCAATACCACTATGAAATTACAAAGTAATATAATGAATGATATTTTTAAAAAATTGAAATTCTTCATATCAGATTTACATTTTTATTCATTGAACAGCCTTACTAGTTATCAGTTTATTTTTCACTTCTTTCCATCCTTTCTTACGTTGCTCAGAAAGTTTTTCCAAGGTTTCCTTATTTTCAGGATAAATGGCAATATTGAAATTCTCTTTTGGATCTGAAACCAGATTATACAATTCTCTGGCCGCCAGTTCGCTGGGTTGCTTTGTTGTTTTGTCCCAATAGTACCATTCTATCAGGTGATAGTTTTTGGTAACCATGGAATATCCCATATAGTTTTTTTTGTTAATATCTATTCCTTCTCCGGCAGGGCGTAAAAACTGACTGAATACAGCTCCTTTCCACTCCACTGTATTTTCATTCATAAGTTTTTTGAAACTCAGGCCCTGGAGATAGCTGGGAGTTTCGATTCCCGCCAGATCACAGAGACTGGGATAAATATCTACAGCTTCCACCAGTTCATTAGTTTTAATCCCATGATTCTTCATTCCTGGAGCATATACAATTAAAGGAACACGGGTATCATTTAAATAATTGGTCTGCTTTCCCCACGCGTTATGCTCACCTAATTTCCAGCCATGGTCTCCCCATAATACAATAATGGTATTATCCATTAATTTTTGTTTTTCAAGCTCGTCCACAAGTCGTCCGATACAGGCATCAACATAGCTTACAGAAGCATAATAACCATGTTTAAGTGTTCTTGCTTCTTTTTCAGGCATCCTGAAATAAGCCGGGTGTTTCACATATTCCAAGTCATAACAGGCGGTCATCTCTCTTTGATTATACATAGCCATACTTGGTGCATTGAATGGGATAAAACTATTATCCGCCATTGGTATATCCATAGGATTATAGAGATCCCAATACTTTTTGGGAGCTACAAATGGCAAGTGTGGCCTGAAGTATCCTAATGCCAGAAAAAAAGGTTTATTTTTATCCTTGATCCGGTTTATTGTCTGAATCGCAAGTGATGTTTGTGCTCCATCATACAGTGAATCATCAGGACAGTCTGCAATCTCTACAGAACGTCCATATGCCCAGCCATTACCATATTTTTTAGGATCTTTAGCTATTCTTTCCAATCTTTTGGCAGCAAGCTCGGCTTTAATTTCTCCGCTGAAATAAAAAGATTCAGGATCACGGTCTATCATATTTTTAACTGCATATCCTTCAGGCCGGAGATCTGGTTCACGAAAAGAAATAGAATCAGGCATATGATTATGAAAAATCTTTCCGATGGATACAGTATGATAATTAAATTTTTCAAATTGTTGAGGAATTGTAACAATGTCAGGATGTATTTTACGAAATTCCTCTCCCAAAACCCAAACTTTGGTAGAGTCTGGCCGTAAGCCCGTCAATGCACTTGCTCTGGAAGGAGCACAAACCGCTACCTGGCAGTGGGCATTTGTGAAAACTGTTCCTTTTCCTGCAAGTTTGTCAATATTAGGCGTTTTAATGACGGAATTACCGTAAACACCCAGTTCCGGTCTTAAATCATCAACAACAATAAAGATTACATTGAATTTGGATTTTTTTTTGGACTGTCCCGTGATCATACCAAACGGTAAAATCAAAAGAAGTATAAATACAGATTTTAAAGTTGAGATTCCGAACATATTAATAGTTTTTTTTAAAAAACCAGCCTTGTTAAATTTGAATTTGGAGTGTGATAGAAAAGAATTAGCAAGGCTGGTATTGGTGTTTTTATTCTTAATTAAAAAGGATAAAGAAAGAACGCAAACATTCACAAAACATTAAGTATTCTTTTTCATCATTTGTGTTTTTATTGAAAACAAGAGATATGATTTATGAACAAGGCGAAATTGCAACAAAAAAAAATAAACTCCATAAAATGATCTACATCAGATATACAGCAACAATACAACACCTTGATTTACAGTGTATTTAATATATATAACGCTATAAAAAAACAAAAAAACAACATTAAAAAAGGCGGATCTGCTAATTTTTCCGCCAACATTTTTTATATTTTTCAAATTTTTGCTATTAGAAATTGAGCAAATACAGAATTTTGATTAAAAAAAATCCGGAAAGAAAATTTTTCCGGATTTTGATTTATTTACTTTTCTTTTTGGGTGGCACTTTAGCACCTTCCTCTCTCGCTTCGGAAATACCTATTGCTACGGCTTGTTTCCTACTTGTGACTTTCTTTCCGGAAGAAGATTTAAGCTTTCCTTCCTTGAATTCGTGCATTACTTTTCCTACTTTGTCCTGAGCTTTTTCTGAATATTTGGTTTTGCTCATGATAAAAAAATTTAAGATTTTGGCAGGGATACCCCTAATTCATAAACTTCGGCGTGCTTCAAATATTTTGAGCGTTCTCTTGAAGTTACCGATTCAAAATGATCATTCTTGATCACAATGATCGGATCTTCTGCATTCTCAATTTCAAAATTGGCCAGGTACCTTTCATCGGGCGCATCCTGACGCATTTTTGATTTTATTTTCTGTAATTCATCTGCGTATTTTCTAAATCCAGGATCAGATGAGTGAATGAATTTATATTCTTCACCGGCATAAACATAGTAATGGAGTTTTTTTTCAATAAGGCCGGCTTCATTTGTAATCTGCGGATTATCATTCCCATCTTTAAAACCAACTTCTACCAAAGTTCCGCCTTTTTTGTTTGCACAATCTTCCGCATCTTTAAAGCTTGAAAATCCTGTATAAACAATCTGGTCGGCCAAAACATAGCGGTTCAGTTTCTGGTTGTATGCATTCGTTTCCATAATTATTATAATTTGATTGTCCAATAATACATTCAATTTTTTTGCCAAAACCTGTATGAAAAGCTTTTTTATGCATTTAATAAAATTATTATCTTTGAAATCCATTAAAAATTAGAAATGAAAAAAATACTCTTAATTCTTACTGTTGCTGTAGCATTCCATAATGTATCGGCACAGGAAATCACTTTAGATAAAATATATTCGGGATATTACCGTGGAAAAGGCATTGCCGGTATAGCATCCATGAAGAACGGAGAAAACTATCTGGTCATTGAACCGACAGGAATTGCTAAATATTCTTACAAAACTTCACAAAAAGAAGGAAATATTGTTGATGGTAAATTTGAAAGATATGAATTTTCTGATGACGAGTCAAAAATTCTTCTTTTAAAAGAAAGCCAGCCGATTTACAGACATTCTTTTCTTGGAAAGTTTGAGGTGAAAGATTTGAAATCGGGAAAAACAATCAGCTTAAATGACGGTAAAACAGTTCAGGAGCCCAGATTTTCTCCTGATGCCTCTAAAGTAGCTTTTATTGCAGATAATAATTTATTCTATCAGGATCTGAGTTCAGGAAAAATTACTCAGATTACAAATGACGGCAAGAAAAACTCTATTATCAACGGACTTGCAGACTGGGTGTACGAAGAGGAATTCGGGCATGCAAGACAGTATGAATGGACAAAAAATTCGGATGCCATTGTATTTGTAAAATCTGATGAAAGCCAGGTTCCGGAGATCTATATTCCGATCTATGGAAAAAAACTTTATCCGGAGGAAATGCGTTATAAGTATCCTAAGGCGGGAGAAAAAAACTCTATAGTTACTGCTCAGCTGTACCGTGTTGATACCGGAAAAACAATGCCAATCAACTTAAGCTCGTTTAAAAACTACTATATCCCGAATGTTATCCAGACGGCAAAATCTGATGAGATCGTTCTGGTTACTTCCGAAAGAATTCAGAATGCCTCTGATATTTTAAAAGTCAATACTAAAACCGGTGCCGTTCAAAAGCTATTCACAGAAACGGATGATAAATGGCTTGATGCGGACAGTCCTATCCTTGAATTCCTTGAGGATGATTCTTTCCTTTGGGCTTCTGAAAGAGACGGCAACCGTCATTTGTACTGGTATGACAAGGATGGAAAGCTTAAAAAGCAGATAACAAAAGGGAACTGGGAAGTAACTGACTACTATGGATTTAATCCAAAATCTAAAGAAGTTTATGTTCAAACCACTGAAAAAGGAAGTATTAATAAAGTAGTTTCAAAAGTTAATATTGAAAACGGAAAATCCCAGCTGATCTCTAATGCGGAAGGAAACAATTCTGCCAATTTCAGTAAAAACTATAATTATTTCATTGAAACATCTTCTACTGCATCAAGACCTCACACTTATGTTTTAAAAGAAGGAAATGGTAAAACAGTAAAGGAGCTGCAGAACAATAACGAACAGCTGCAGAAATTAAAGGCAGATAATTTTGTGTCCAAAGAATTCATTACGATTCAAAATGATGCCGGTGATCAGATGAATGCATGGATTATGAAACCTAAAAATTTTGATCCTAATAAGAAATATCCACTGTTTATGTTCCAATACTCCGGTCCGGGATCGCAGCAGGTTGCCAATTCATGGGACAATGGAAATGCTTTATGGTTTAATCATTTGGTGCAGAAAGGTTATATTGTTGCCTGCGTAGACGGCCGTGGAACTGGTTATAAAGGAACTAAATTCAAGAAAGTTACCTACCTGAATTTAGGAAAATATGAAATTGAAGATCAGATCACCGCTGCAAAATGGTTCGGAAGCCAGTCTTATATTGACAAAACAAGAATCGGAATGTTCGGATGGAGTTTCGGAGGCTATATGACCAGCCTGGCAATGACCAAAGGAGCAGACGTTTTCAAAGCCGGAATTGCTGTAGCACCGGTAACCAACTGGAGGTATTATGATTCCGTTTACACAGAAAGATTCATGAGAACTCCTCAGGAAAATCCAGATGGATATGATAAAAATTCTCCAACGGAATATGCCAATCTATTAAAAGGTAAATTCTTACTGATTCACGGAACAGCTGATGACAACGTACATTTCCAGAATTCTATGGAGTTTTCCGAAGCTTTGATCCAAAACAAAAAACAGTTTGAGTTTATGGCCTATCCGGATAAAAACCACGGAATTTACGGTGGCCAGACGAGACCTCAGCTTTACCAGAAAATGACGGATTTTATTTTGAATAATTTATAATCTCCTTCTAAATAAAATTTCACAACCTCTCAATATACTTTGAGAGGTTTTTATATTTATATCATTGATGATTTCTACAGTAGATTATTTATTTTATCAATTGAAATTAAAAACTTATTTTTGGGAAATTTGAAAATTGATTATATGAAGACTAAACATCCTAAAGGCCTGCCTTTCCTCTTTTTCACAGAAATGTGGGAACGTTTCGGGTACTACCTGATTCTTGGAATCTTTGTTCTCTATGTCATTGAGCCTACCGGGCTAGAAGGAGGACTTGGACTCCCGGATAAAACAGCTGATGATATTTTCGGAACCTATATAGCTTTAACTTATCTCACCCCTTTCCTTGGAGGATTTTTGGCTGACAGGGTTTTAGGGTATATTAAATCCATCTATTTAGGAGGAATCCTGATGGCTGCCGGATATATTGGAATGGGAGTTTTCAAAGAGCTTCCTCTCTTTTACGGTTCTCTGGCATTAATTATCATTGGAAACGGATTCTTCAAACCTACCATTTCCACCCTTTTAGGAAATCTTTATTCTGAGGAACCTTATAAAGCCAATAAAGATTCGGGATATAATATTTTCTATATGGGGATCAATATAGGGGCATTTATCTGTAATATTATTGCAGCTTTCATGCGTAATAAATTCGGTTGGGGTGAAGCTTTTATCACTGCAGGCGTAGGAATGCTTGTTGGTCTTGTCATTTTTAGCATCGGAAGAAAACACTATATCCATGCTGCACAGATGAAACCTGTAGAGGAAGGAGACACCAAGCTTTCTGAAATTTTAATGAAAGTTTTTGTCCCTGCAATTGCTGTTGGAGCTATTGGATGGTTCATTCCCGGAAATATCTTCGGAAGCGACAGTACGGATGCTTTTATCTTTGCCTGCGTTCCTGTTATTTATTTTTATGCCTCACTTTACTTTAAGGCTAAACCCGAGGAGAAACCATCAATCGGGGCTCTGCTTTCAGTATTTCTGATCAGTATGTTCTTCTGGGCTGTTTTCAAGCAGAATGGTACGGCTTTAACAAGATGGGCGAACTATTATACGGACAGAAGTGTTCCCGCCTCACTGGAAAAGCCTCTTGAAGATATTTATATGGTAGAAGGGAAAAGTTATGAAGATAAAGAGGTTCCTGTTTATGATAACCAGTTCCAGTCTCAGAAAGATAAGGACGGAAAAGCTATTAAAGAAACCGGAAAGGATATCTATTTTAAAAATATTTCTCCTGAACAGCGTGCTGCCCTGGAAAGAAATCCGGAATCCAAAGTCTATTTATACAATACGGAATTGTTTCAGTCTATCAATCCATTCTGGGTAATTGCTTTAACGCCTGTTATTGTAGGATTCTGGGCTTTATTAAGAAGAAAAGGAAAAGAACCGCTAACGCCTACAAAAATTGTTTTAGGACTGTTTATTTCAGGATTATCATGTCTGGTCATGGTTCTTGCCGTTATGGCAGGAGACAATGGAGCCGAAAAGGTTTCACCTTTGTGGCTGGTAGCAGGATATGGAGTGATCACTATCGGAGAATTATGCCTTTCTCCAATGGGTCTTTCGTTCGTTTCCAAGCTTTCACCGGCAAGAATTACAGCTCTAATGATGGGAGGTTTCTTCCTGGCCAACTCAGTGGGTAATAAACTTTCAGGAATCCTGGCGAGTACGTGGTACAGCTATGACAACAAAATGAATTATTTCCTCGTCAACTTTGCTCTGTTAATATTTGCGACACTTTTAGGACTTTCTATGTTAAAAAGATTAAACAAGATTATGAGAGAGAAAGGACACTAATCCTCATTTATCATAAAGAATATCAAGCTGCAGAATGATCCTGCAGCTTTTTTGTTTAAATATAAAATTAAAACCTTGCCAAAAACTCAAAAAAAACTATATTTGTCAGTCTTAACAAAAATTAACAATAGAATGGATAATATTGAAGCATTAAGTCCGAAACCGGATGAATTTGTAGAGAATAAGAATTCAAGGCATCCAAAAGGATTGTGGGTTCTTTTCGGAACAGAAATGTGGGAGCGTTTCAACTTTTATGGGATGAGAGCCCTTTTGACGCTCTTCATGGTAAATTCCTTATTAATAAAAGAAGCTGATGCGGCAATCATCTACGGTGGATTTTTAGCTTTATGTTATTTAACGCCTCTTTTGGGAGGATTCATTGCAGATAAATATATAGGAAACAGAAATGCCATCTTAATCGGTGGATCTTTAATGGCTATCGGCCAGTTCCTGCTTTTTATCAGTGCCTCCACTTTCTCTGCCGACCTTGGCAGCTCCAAAATGGTAATGTGGTTAGCTTTATTCGTTATCATTTTCGGTAATGGATTCTTTAAACCTAACATTTCCTCGATGGTGGGAAGCCTTTATCCCAAGCAGGAGAAATCCAAACTGGACTCTGCTTTTACCATCTTTTATATGGGGATCAACATTGGAGCATTCCTTGGACAGTTTATCTGCCCATATGTAGGGGATGTAAAAGATGCAACTACCGGAGTAAGAGATATTTTTGCTTTTAAATGGGGATTCTTAGCTGCTTCAATTGCAATGGTAATTGGAACTGTAACATTCTTTATCCTTAAAAATAAATATGTGGTAAACCCGGAAGGAAGACCTATCGGTGGATTACCAAAGAACAATACAAGTGAAGACTTTGAAGAAGGTGAAACTCAGACTGCAAAATTCTCAGGAACATCTTTAGGGATTACAGGATTTTTATTTATTGTTTTATTCTTCGCTTTCCGATATTTATTAGTCGGAGAATTCGGATTTAAAGCTGTAGAAATGGGTCAGCTGATCAAAGGAATTATTTACCCTTTCATCTATGCGGCTGGTATTTCCCTTGCATTCCTTATCATGAGCTCTGCTGAAAACAAGATCGAAAGACAGAGAATCTGGGTAATCTATATTGTATCCTTCTTTATTATTTTCTTCTGGGCAGCTTTCGAGCAGGCAGGATCTTCATTAACATTTATTGCTGACAACCAGACAGACAGAAATATCTTCGGATGGAATATGCCTCCTTCAATGGTTCAGATTTTCAACGGTATTTTCGTAGTTCTGTTAGCTGTTCCATTCAGTTTAACATGGGATAAATTAAGAACAAAAGGAAGAGAGCCCGTTTCACCTTTCAAGCAGGCAATGGGATTAGCATTAATCGCTCTTTCTTACTTCATCATCGCACACAATGTAAAAGATCTTGGAAATTCAGGATTATTAGCGATCAAATGGTTAATGCTTCTTTATTTCATCCAGACTTGTGGTGAACTTTGTTTATCTCCTATTGGTCTTTCATTGGTAGGAAAACTTGCTCCAAAAAGATTTGCGTCATTATTATACGGAGTATTCTTTATTTCCAATGCTGCAGGCTATGCCCTGGCAGGATCATTGGGAGCTCTTATCCCTGCTACAGGTGATAAATTCACAAAAGCACAGGAAATAGGCGTAAACCTTCAGGATGTTTTAGATAAAAAAGTAACGTTGACTGCTGAACAGGCAGCAGCATTTGAGAAAGCTCAGTTACCATTGCACAATCCTACATTTGCAGGATTTGAGATTCACAACCTATTCGAATTCTTTATGGTATTCGTAGTACTTTGCGGTATTGCAGCTGTTATTTTGGGTCTGATCTCTCCAATCTTAAAGAAAATGATGCACGGTGTAAAATAACCGCATCAATAAATACAACAAAACCTCTGCAAAGTCAGAGGTTTTTTTTATTTTCGTATGATGGAAATTTCCGAAGATTCTTTATTTCAATCCGTAAAGGAAATTATTAGGCAGTCGCGCGAAAAAGTGTTTCGGATCGCGAATTCTACTTTACTGCTCACTTACTGGCAGATCGGAAAACTGATTGTAGAAGATGAACAGCAGGGAAAAGAACGCGCTGAATACGGAAAGCAAACATTAAAAAATCTTTCTCAAAAACTTTCTCTGGAGTTTGGAAGAGGCTTTGATGAAAGTAATTTAAGAAATATGCGATCTTTTTACCAAACATTTCCAAAACGTGACGCATTGCGTCACGAATTGAGCTGGACGCATTACAGATTGGTTATAAGACTTGATCACATTGATAAAATGAACTATTACATCAATGAAGCTATCCAGAATAATTGGAATTACAGAGACCTGAAAAGACAAATCAATTCACTTGCCTACGAGAGGGTTCTAGATCATAAAAAAACAACAAACGAAACCATTCACAACGTTTTAAAGGATCCCTATATTTTTGAATTTTTAGGATTAAAAACCGAGGAAAAAATTTCAGAAAAAGATATTGAAACAGCAATTATTGATCATATTCAGAAGTTTCTCCTGGAATTTGGGAAAGGCTTCGCATTTGTAGCAAGACAACAGCATATTTCTACCGATACTTCAGACTTTTATATTGATCTTGTTTTTTATAATTATATTCTAAAGTGCTTTGTCATTATCGACCTTAAAACAGGAGAACTTTCCCATCAGGACATCGGGCAGATCGATATGTATGTAAGAATGTATGACGATCTGAAGCGTGGAGAAGGTGACAATCCGACTATAGGAATTTTACTTTGTTCCGAAAAAGATGAAACCATCGTAAAATATTCTGTATTGAATGACAAAAATAATCTCTTTGCCAGCAAATACCTCCTCTACCTTCCAAAAGAAGAAGAATTAAAAGAAATCATTGACCAGGACAGAATCCGTTTTGAGCTGGACCAAGACAATAATAAACAACCCTAATTAAAATCAATCATATACAATTATGAGCTTAACTCTAGATGAAATACAAAATTTCAAAGGAAAATATCCCAGACAGATCTGGAGTCTGTTTTTCTCTGAAATGTGGGAACGTTTCTGTTTCTACGGAATGCGTGGAATGCTGGTTTTCTTTATGATCTCACAGCTTAATTTCCATGAAAAAGAAGCTAACCTTCAATATGGTGCTACCCAGGCATTCGTGTATGCCTTTACTTTTGTGGGCGGCCTTTTTGCAGATAAAATCCTGGGATTCAGAAAATCACTCTTTTGGGGCGGACTTCTGATGATTGTTGGAAGTTTGATTCTGGCAACTGATCCACACAAATTCTTTTTCTTAGGTATTGCATTTACCGTAGTAGGAACAGGTTTCTTCAAACCGAATATTTCGTCTATGGTTGGCCAGCTTTATAAGCCCAATGATTCAAGGGCAGACGCCGGTTTTTCTCTTTTTTATGCAGGAATCAACCTGGGTGCTTTACTGGGTGGTTATCTATGTATTGCTATCGGAAAAGGAGAAATTCTCAGCGGTACTATTTCTGAAGCTATGAGATGGAATGTCGCTTTCGGTCTGGCTTCGGTGGTCATGGTAATAAGTCTTATCAATTTCATTTTCACTCAAAAAAGAATGGGAACAATAGGTCTTCAGCCCGGACACCCTTTAGCAGAAGTAAAAGCTGCTCCGATCCCAAAATGGAAAGAATACGGAGTCTATATTTTATCTCTTATTTTCGTTCCAATTATCATGAAGATGGTAGCCAAAACGGAATATACGGATTATTTTATGTGGACCATCGGGCCTTTGACACTGATCTACTTATTCTATGAAATGTCTAAAGTAACTGCTTCAGAGCGTAAAAAACTTTGGGCTGCCTTAGTTTTCATCATTTTCTCGATCCTCTTCTGGGGAATTTATGAGCAGAGTGGCGGTTCGTTAAGTATTTTCGCAGCTAAAAACCTTAATAAAGACCTTCTTGGATTAGACCCGAATGGAGTTAATAACTCTGGAGGAGCGTTTTTTATTATTTTCCTTGCCCCGCTTATCGGGCTTCTATGGATATGGCTGAATAAAAGAAAAATCGAACCCAATACCATCGTTAAATTTGGTCTAGGATTTATTTTCCTGGGAATCGGGTATTATGTTTTATTTGCAACAAGACTTTTTGCAGACCTTCAGGGAATAACATCGCTGAATTTTTTCACGTTGGCATTATTGATCATCACTCTTGGGGAATTATGCCTCTCACCGATAGGATTGTCTATTATGACCAAGCTTTCTACCAAAAACCTTCAGGGAATGATGATGGGGATGTGGTTCCTGGCCTCTGCTTACGGACAGTACGTTGCAGGTATTATCGGTGCAGGACTTGCCACAGCAAAAGAAGGTTCTACCAACTATGATGCTTTGATCACTTATACTGATGGATATAAACAATTGGGATTATATGCGGTAATTGCCGGTGTGGTATTAATTTTGATATCTCCGTTCGTGAAAAAATTAATGCAGGAGGTAAAATAATATAAGCAGATTATGCTTATTTTTACGTAAATATCAAATTATGAAAAAAATTATAAGCATAATACTCTTATTTTTAGTAAGTTTCAGCTTTGCCCAGGTAAAATGGATGACTATTGAAGAAGCTTTAAAAGCCCAGAAAGAAAATCCTAAAAAAATCCTGATTGATTTTTATGCAGACTGGTGCGGACCATGCAAAATCATGGATAAAAAAACATACGGTCACGATATTATCGCGCAAATCTTAAATGAAAATTACTATCCTGTAAAATTTAATGCGGAAGAAAAAAAGTCTATTGATGCTTTTGGAAGAACATTTTCAAATGATAATACTGAACATAAAAAAGGAAGAAATTCTTTACACGAATTTACTCAATATATGAATGTAGGTGCCGTTCCAAGTACTGTATTCCTGGATGAGAAAGGCGGACCTATCACAATCCTCCAGGGAGAACTGTCTGCCAAAGAACTGGAGCCCTATTTAGAATTTATCTCAAAAGATTTTTTCAAAAAGATCCGTACCAGGGAACAGTGGGAAGATTATCAGAAAAAATTCAAATCTAAAATCAAAGATTAAAACCATACAGCGGCTTTCAGAAATTGGAAGCCGTTTTTTTGATCCCAGCAGCTAATAATTTCAATAAAAAATTTTAATCTTAGACCTATTTTCCCGAAATTAGGCCTCATTTTTAAAATGACTTTAGAAACCTCCATAGAATACGTAAAAGGAATAGGTCCCGACAGAGCCAAACTCATCAAGAATGTGTTGGGTCTTTCGACCGTTGATGACCTTCTGAACTTCTACCCTATCCGTTATCTGGATAAAAGTAAAGTATTTAAAATTTCTCAGCTCGAGGAAAGCAGCATTGAGGTACAGCTTAAAGGAAGAATCACACAGGTGCAGGAAATTCAGACCGGAAAGGTAAAAAGACTTTCTGCCAAATTCAATGATGATACCGGAACAATGGATCTGGTATGGTTCCAGTATTCAAAATGGCTGAAAGAACAGATCCCGATCAACCGTGAAGTTTATATTTTCGGAAAAATCAATGTTTTTAACGGTCAATTTTCCATGCCTCACCCTGAAATTGAAGCTGAGGAAAATAAGGAAAGTGACACCCGCCTGAAACCTATTTATCCAAGCTCCGAAAAACTGACTAAAAGAGGTTTGAACCAAAGATTCTTTCAGGTGGTTTTAAGGAATATCTGCAAAGAAATCCCCAATCTTATTGAAGAAAACCTTCCGGAGTATATGATGAAAGCATTTAAGTTTTTATCAAGGCAGCATACTTTTTTAAATATTCATTTTCCAAAGGATATAGAGTATTTTGAAAAAGCGGATAACAGGCTTAAGTTTGAAGAATCCTTCTTTTTTCAACTGGGTTATGCCCTCAAAAAGATTCATCATAAAACCCATTCGCCGGGAAACCCGTTTCCTGTTGTGGGTGACCATTTTAATGGCTTTTATAATCATCATATTCCTTTTGACCTTACCAATGCACAGAAAAGAGTTTTAAAGGAAATCCGACTGGATATGAAAAGACCTATTCAGATGAACAGGCTTCTTCAGGGAGATGTAGGATCCGGAAAAACGATGGTCGCATTGCTTACTATGCTTATTGCTATGGATAATGGTTTTCAAAGCTGTATGATGGCACCTACTGAAATTCTTGCGCAGCAGCATTATAACGGCATCAAGGATCTTTTGGAAGCTACGGATATCAATGTCCGTCTTCTGACCGGTTCCACCAAAACCTCAGAAAGAAAGATCATTCACGAAGAGCTGGAAAACGGAACACTGTCTATATTGGTAGGAACGCACGCAGTTCTGGAAGATAAAGTGAAATTTAAAAACCTTGGACTGGCCATCATTGATGAGCAACACAGATTCGGTGTGGCACAACGGGCAAAATTATGGGCAAAAAATAAAATTCCTCCGCATATTCTGGTCATGACGGCAACTCCTATTCCAAGGACGCTGGCTATGAGCTTTTATTCTGATCTGGACGTGTCTGTGATCGATGAAATGCCGGTGGGACGAAAACCTATCATTACTGCTCACAGGCGTGAAAAAGACAGAACCTATGTGTATAATTTCTGCAGAGACGAAATAAAAAAAGGAAGACAGGTTTATTTTGTATATCCCCTGATCGAGGAATCAGAAACTTTAGATTATAAAAACCTGATGGAAGGGCTCGATCATGTGATGAATGCATTTTCCGATTACAATGTCACGATGCTTCACGGAAAAATGAAACCTGCAGAAAAGGATATCGCCATGAATTATTTTGCTTCAGGAAAAGCAGAGATCATGGTAGCTACCACCGTGATTGAGGTAGGCGTTAATGTTCCGAATGCTTCTGTAATGGTAATAGAAAGCTCAGAAAGATTCGGGCTTTCGCAGCTTCATCAGCTTCGGGGACGTGTTGGAAGAGGTGCAGAGCAAAGCTACTGTATTCTTATGACATCTGATAAATTATCAAAGGAAAGCAGAACCCGTATCAAGACAATGACGGAGACGAACGATGGATTTAAGATTTCTGAGGTGGATATGCAGCTGAGAGGTCCCGGAGATATCCTGGGAACACAGCAGAGCGGTGTGGTGGATTTTAAAAGGCTTGATCTTGTGAATGATTCTGCAATTATTAAAACGACAAAAAACACGGTTGATAAGATTCTGGAAGCGGATCCACATCTTGCGAGACCGGACAATCTGATCATTAAAAGTTATTATTTGAAACACTACAAGGGAAAGAATAAATGGAGTAAGATTTCATAAAAAAACCGCGAAAAGAAAATCTTTCCGCGGCCCCCTTATAAAACTGTTATTTAGAAGAAATTACTTTTGATCTGTTTAAAAAATTTATTTTAATAGCAAAACTGATATCTTGTGATTTGGTATGGAAATATTTATATGTATTGAATTTCAGCCCTGACTATTAAAATAAATTAAAAAAACAAAATGAATTATTTTTCCAACTTGCTTATTATAAAAACTAACTGATTCAAGTTGAAGGTATGGGAATGAAACGAATAAATACTCTTCAACTCTCTTAAGTTTTCATGATTGTACCGTTTTGTTTAAAGATCTTCTATGCTTTATAGCTGGAAATAAACATAATTCATTTTGTTAAACTAACATTGTGACTTATATCTTGATTTCTAATGAAATAATCTATTCTCTACCATCCATTGCTTTTATATAGCTAATTTGTGTTGCAATGTTTACATTACAAAATTGATGATATTGCATGGATTTCTTCTTATATTATTTTAATTATTAATTATACAATTTTCACTTTTATGTGAATAGTATGCATTAAATATCATCTTTTTAATCGAAAAAATAAACACATAAACCTTTATTCATCCTACTTTCATAATGAAATTATCTTTATTCAAGCCTGAAGAATGATACTGCCAGTTTACGGTAATAATTTCTGTAAGTGATTTTTTCAGGCCTTCATAGGTTTCCGCCTTTTTCATAAAAATATTGGCTCCGTTAACGAAAATTTCTTCTATTTCGTTTTCGGAAATCTGGCCGGCATACACTGCAATTACAATGTTGCTGAATCTGGGATTTATTTTAATTTCTCTTACGCACTCCATCCAGCTTTTTCCAGGAATATTGTACTTAATGAAGACTACTTCCGGAATAATTACGCCACTGCTGTTCAAATATTTTAACAGATCGTCCCCGTAGGAGAAACATTGGGACTTTACTCCTATCTTTAAATCCTTGAAAATATTTTTAAAGAATATAATGTTACCCTCATCATCATCTACCGTTATTACATTCAGATATTCTTTATTCATACAGCACTTTTGAATTGATACTAATGTTCTGGTTTTTTCTTCTTTTTGTAATGATTTTATGAAACTGGGAAGGAGTGATGCCTGTTGTATTTTTGAACTGGGTACTCAAATGGGCTACACTGGAATAATTCAGTTTATGGGCAATTTCCGTCAGACTCTGCTTATTATTCAGAATCAGATCCTTGGCATACTCTATTTTCTGAAGAATAATGAAGTTTTCTATAGAGGTATAGGCAACCTCAGAAAAAAGATTGGAAAGGTATCCATAACTGTGGTTCAGTTTTTCAGCAATATAAATAGATGCTTTAACGGGAACAGCATTTTCAGAGAAAACAAGTTCTACAATTACATCTTTTATTTTTTGTACTAAAGCTGTCTTTTGGCTTTCAATTATCTCTATGCCGTAATCTTTTAGGTTCTTCTTAAAAAGATTATGCTGTTCCTGAGTGATGGGCTCATACAGCTCCACTTCGCCAAAGTTCAGCAAGTGGTATTTCAGCCCATGCTCCTTTAGTTTCTCATCCAACACCTTCTTACAGAGAGCATTGAAATCAAATTTTACATACATTTTCATCCTGGTATAAGTGTGTCAAATTTCGAAGTAAATATAATAATTTATTTCATTTAAAAGTGAAATAGTGTATAATTTTTACCATAACATACAAAAAAAGAAAAACTCCTGCATATTGAATACAGGAATTTAAACACTAAGGATGAAAAAAATATACTGATAAAAAGCTGCAAAAGCTCAAAACCAAGCATATGAATGTAATATTGAAAGTGATTTGGTTCTGATACAAATATCAAGTAAAAAAAAACATCACCCGTTATAGAATTAAAATTAAATGTTACAGAATTTTAAGTCAATTATTTGTGAATTAAGAATTCCATAAGGTAATCATCCATTACATAACCACCTCCAATATCAAAGATTCCTTCACCATAAACCTTGTATCCCTGGGATTCATAGAAGTTTCGGGCGACATTATGTTTATTAACATTTAAAATGATTCTCCGATCTCCATTCTCAAACGCTTTACTGTTTAAAAACTGAAGTGCTTTTTTACCAAAGCCCTTCCCTTTGCTTTCGGGAACCAAATAAATCCTGTGCAATTTCGTAGTTCCTTCTTCATAATGATGCTGGTACCCGATAAACCCTTCATATGAGTTACTATTTTCATCCTGAATCAGGAAATAATGATAATCCGAATTCTGTAAATGACTCCCGATTTCAGCCTCTGAGTACATCTCTGAAAGCATATATTCCATCTGCTCATTCGACAGAATCTCTGCATAAGCGTTTTTCCAGGATCTTCTCGCCAGATCCTGAATAAGGGCAATGTCTTTTTCTGTTGCTGCTGTTAATTTCATATTCTTATTGATTAAAAAAAGTGAAAAGCCGGAGCTTTTCACCTGTTATTTTATTGTGAATGGTCAATAGTGAATTTTTAAATAGGTCTCTCAAAAAACTGACAACCCACTTGCGTGCAGAATTCACTATTCACATGTTACTTCCTGACTGCTAAATTTTTGCCATTTCAGCTTTAATTTTCGCATAAAGTCCTTCTGAAGCAGGAACTAAAGGAAGTCTTAGATAATTTTTAATAATTCCTTTTTCTGTAAGGATTACTTTAATTCCGCAAGGATTTCCCTCTGCAAAAATCAATCTTGTGATCTCTACCAGCTTATTGTGAATCTCATAAGCTTCTTTTACTTTTCCTTCAAAAGCCAGCTGAACCATGGTAGAAAATTCTTTCGGATATCCCTGTCCTATTACAGAGATCACGCCGTCCCCACCTGCTAAGGTTACAGGAAGTGTATATTCATCATCCCCCGAAACCAAGGAAAATCCTTCAGGTTTTTTTCTCAGAATATCAAAATACTGGAGAATATTGGGTGCCGCTTCTTTGATCATGAATAGGTTCGGAAATTCATTGGCCAGACGAATGGTGGTATCTGCCTCAACATTCTGGCCTGTTCTTGACGGAACATTGTAAATAATAACATTCTTACCGGTAGATGCCAGCATTTTATAGTGCTGGTAAAGACCTTCCTGATTAGGCTTATTGTAGTATGGAGATACGGAAAGTACGGCATCAAATGCAGAAAGATCTGCTTCTTCTATCTGTTTCTTTACTTCAAGAGTATTATTTCCGCCAATTCCCAAAACCAGGGGAAGACGTTTATTATTAACCTTAATGATATGCTCAGTTACCTGTTTCTTCTCCTCTTCAGAAAGCGTTGCAGCTTCTGCTGTAGTTCCCAAAACAACTAAATAATTGGTTCCGTTTTCGATATTGTATTCCACTAGTTTTGTTAAGCTATCGAAATCAACGGATAAATCTTCATTAAAGGGTGTTACCAACGCAACACCTACTCCTTTTAAAATGCTCATCTGTTAGAATTATTTTTTCCAAATTTAATAATTTACGACAAGAATTTGTAATAAATACTAATGTTTTATTATACATATAATTATATTTGCATATACTAAAAGATATTATGACATCGCTATAACCGAAGTTATTTACAAAAACACATAAGTACCGGCGATTACATATGACCTTTAAAAAAAATAATTTGCAACATATGAAAAATAAATTCTTGTTACTAGGAATTGCTCTGGCCACACTTACCGCCTGCAAAACAGCTTCTACGCTGCAGCTGGCACAAGTTCAGCCTCAGAAAAACATTTCTATTAATAATGAGCTGAAGAATGACGAGGAGTTTGTAAAAGTTATTGAACCTTATAAACAGAAACTGGACAAAGAGATGAACCAAAAAATCTCCCATACCAGCGTAGACCTTACAAAGCAGGGTGATAACAGCAATCTGGGTAATCTTTTGGCCGACTATACTTTTGAAGGTGCTGATGCATGGACGAAAAAGAATCTTAATAAAAACGTAGATGCCGCCCTGATCAATATCGGCGGAATACGCACTACCATTGGAAAAGGGGATATTCTTCTGAAAAGTGTTTTTGAAGTAATGCCTTTTGAAAATGAAGTGATCATTGTAAAAATGAAAGGATCAGATCTTCAGGGACTTTTTGATTATTATGCAAAAACTCAGGTCAACAATCCTGTTTCTCACTTATATATTGAAACCAATAACGGACAGCTTACCAAATCCCAGATCAATGGAAAGCCTGTAAATCCTGATCAGGATTATTACATCGCTACTTCAGATTATCTGGCACTTGGCGGAGACAATATGAAATTCTTTTCCAAAGGGGAATCTATTTCTACAGGGATCAAGTTAAGGGATCTTTTCATTGAATATTTCAAGAAAACATCTGAAGTGGTTCCGAATACAGATGTTCGTTTAAATTTTACCGGTAAGAAATAATGGATAGAAAAAGTTTTTTAAAAGTAATAGGCGGAGGATCTTTAGCAGCAGCTTTAGCTCCCAATATGATGATGGCGGAAGAATTGAAACTCAATCCTTTTAAGTCTGAAAATAAGCTCACCATTCTACATACCAATGACCAGCACAGCAGAATAGAACCTTTTGATGCAAGCTATACAAAGAATCCCAACCAGGGTGGATTTGCAAGAAGAGCAAGCCTGATACAGCAGATCAGAAGTCAGGAAAGTAATGTTCTTCTTCTGGATTCCGGTGATATTTTTCAGGGAACTCCTTATTTTAATTTCTTTGGAGGCGAGCTGGAATTTAAGCTGATGTCTATGATGAAATATGATGCTTCTACAATGGGGAATCATGATTTCGACAACAGCCTGGACGGTTTCCTGAAAGTTCTTCCTAATGCGAAATTTCCATTCATCTGTTCAAACTACGATTTTAAAAATACGGTTCTGGACGGAAAAACATCACAGTATAAGATCTTTAATAAAAACGGAATAAAGGTGGGGATTTTCGGAGTAGGTATTCAGCTGGACGGCTTGGTAGGCAAGAAACAGTATGGTGAAACCATCTACTCAGATCCTGTAGATGTGGCGCAGCATTACTCCAATTTCCTTAAAAACGAGCAAAAATGTGATCTTGTGATCTGCCTTTCCCATATCGGCTATGATTATAAAGATGAACCTAATAAAATAAGCGACAAAATTCTGGCTGCCAAAACAGAAAATATTGATATTATCTTAGGTGGACATACCCATACTTTTTTACCTGAACCACAAACGTTTACCAATCGACAGGGTAAAAATGTTCTGGTGAATCAGGTAGGATGGGCAGGCCTTCTTCTCGGCAGAATAGATTTTTACTTTGATGCCAATAAAAACGTAAAGCATATTTCCTGGAACAACCAGACAATAGACAGCAGCATAACCGTATAATATGAAAAAACTCTCTTTAATCTCTCTCGGTATTTTAACATCTCTGCAATTCGTGGATGCGCAGGTGATTTCATCAAAAAAATGGACGGATCTTTTTTCCTACAACAATGTCCTGGCTATGAAAGAAGACAATGGAAAGATTATTGCCGCTACTGAAAACGGGATATTCTACTATACCATTTCAACCGGAGAGATTACAAAGCTGTCAAAAGCTAACGGCCTCCATGACGTTAATATATCCGCCTTCGACTATAACCCGCAGACTAAGATAGGTGTAATAGGATATGCAAACGGTTCTATGGATGTTGTTACTCCACAGGAAATCAAATATATTGTTGATATTCCTATTGCAACCGGTTATAACGGAAGTAAAAGGATCAATCATATTTCGATCACCGGAGATCAGGCTGTAGTATCTGTAGGCTATGGAGTTTCAATATTTAACATTAACAAAAAAGAATTCGGAGATTCTGCATTCTTTGTAACCGGTGGTATATACGAAGCCAGTAATGAAGCAACTATATTTGGAAACAAGGTATATTCTGTAACCAATACCGGGCTTAAAAGCCACGAAATGAACACTACATTTCCGGTATTTTCCACCTGGTCGACAGAAATTCCCGGATCTTATAAGCATATTGACGCAGAGTCCTCACTTATATTTTCATCTGCCACATCTGCATTTATCTACAATAACGGTACGGGTACTCCACTTCCGGCAAGTTTCGGAAATATTCAGGATATTGTTATCAATTCAGCCAATATTATCGTAACAGACAGCAGAATATATACATTCGGTCTCAATGGAGTATCTTTAAACGCTGTAAGTATGGGAGAAGACTGTAATACAGCCATAACAGCCAACGGGAAAGTATACGGCGGGACAATACTGTCGGGAATAAAGGAAGAAAGTGGCACTACTTATAAGCCATCAGGTCCATATTCAAATTCTTCATACAAGATCAATCTGTATGACAATAATCAAATGCTGGTATCGTCCGGATCCAGACTGAACAGATATAACCAGCCCGGAGAAAATCCGAAAAAGCCTGGTTTTTATTATTTTAACGGGTCTGAGTGGCTTCGATCTTCTTTTTTCTCAACAACTTCCGCTCCAATCAATGTGTTGGATGCCGTATTCAATCCAGCTGATACCAATGAAGTATTTTTTACAAACTACACGACTACCGCCCAGGGAGTTTATAAAATGAAATACAATGCCAGCAGTAAAGATTTTGATTTTGTAAAACGCTATGACCTAGGATCTCCGGGAGATTTCTCACACCGTCCCGTAGGTTTCGCTACAGATCCGCAAAACAACCTTTTTGTTTCTTTTGGCTTCAACTATGGAAGTCCATCCATTGGAATCTATGACAGAGGGACTGATGATTTTGTCATAAAAAAATTCGGAATAACAAGTGATGGCGTACAAACCCCTGTTTATTATGAAAATATGCTGTGGATCCCAACTCCCAGAAGCAATAATTTTGTAGTTTACGACTATAAAAATGCTATCAATCTTTCTGATGACAGTGATTATATACTACAAGATACCAATGGATTTGCAGGAAATTCAAGAGGAACCTTGTCGGTAGCCTTTAGTAAATCAGGAGATGCCTGGATAGGCACGGACAGTGGCCTAAGAATATTACCCAATGCTGCTGCAGAAATAAAAAATCCGGACCCAAAAGTAGAACCTATCATTATAGAGCAGGGTGGCCTTGGAGAAGAGCTTTTCAGAGATGCCCAAATACAGCAGATAGAGGTAGATGCAGGAGATTATAAATGGATTTCTGTAGATGGTGGCGGTGTATATTACCTTTCTTCCGACGGACAGCAAACGATAAAGCATTTTACAAAAGAAAATTCTCCCCTCCCTACCAATTCCGTTACCGATATAAAGGTAGACAGAAAAACAGGGAAAGTATATTTCGTAACTTTTAATGGCATTGTAGCTTATCAGGGAGATGTAGCAGATGTAACCGCTAACTTCGGAAATGTAGTGGTTTATCCTAATCCTGTAGTATATTCAAACTTTAAAGGAAAAGTTACCATAAAAGGGCTTGCGGAAAAAACAAATATCAGAATTGCTGATGCGGCAGGAAATGTAATACATTCTGCGGTAGCCAGAGGAGGTTATTATGAATGGGATCTTAACAATATGAAAGGGAACAGGGTAGCTTCAGGTATTTATTTTGTACTGATGACCAATGAAGACGGTTCAGATAAAGCTACTGCAAAAATAGCTGTGGTTAATTAATGAATTCACAAAACGGATTTTTATTATCATTTATAAAATACGGTGAAAATGATGCAGTCCTGCATTGTTTTACAGAAGAGGAAGGCTTTCAGACCTATTTCGTAAAGGGGATCTATTCCAAAAGAAATAAAAAGAAAGCCCTGCTTCAGCCTTTGAATATGCTCAGTTTTACCATTAATCCTGCAAGAGGTAATGGAATTCCTTCAATTTCAAGATTTGAGCTTATAAAGAACCATGATATGTATATGGATATCAAAGCCAATACGGTCATATTCTTCATCTCCGATTTCCTGAATCAGGTTTTAAGGCATGAAAATAAAAATCCAAATCTCTTTTTCAGTATCGATGAATTTGTCAATGAACTGGCTGGCAAAAACTATCAGTGTCATCTGCTTTTTTTAATTACGGTATTAAAAATTCAGGGAGTTGCTCCTCTGATCAATGACGGGGAATATTTAGATCCTGAAACCGGAACATTCTCTATAAGTCCTTGTCACCAGTTGTTTACCGGAGAAATATCAGCCATCTGGAAAACAGCCATCCGCTCAGAAAATCTCTATGCAACAAAGATACCCCCCTCATTAAGAAAAGATCTTTTAGATAGTCTTCTCGTTTACTACCATTATCATATTACAGATTTTAAAATCCCAACATCATTGGAGGTTATCCAACAGATTTTTGAATAATCTGAGATTAAGGAAGCTTGAACTCACAGCTATTATCCCTTAGCCTCTTCAGGCATTTCCGTTTCGGATTCTGCCATTTCTTTTTTAGAGAATCTTGGCTGCAGAATTTTTGCAATAAGGCCTGTCCATCCTGTTTGATGGGATGCTCCTACCCCTCTTCCGTTATCGCCATGGAAATATTCATAGAATAAAATATAGTCTTTAAAATCTGGATCCGTCTGGAATCTTTCATACTGCCCATTTACCGGACGTTTTCCGTTTTCATCCATTAAAAAGATTTTGGACAGTCTTTTACTTAAAGAATCTGCAATCTGGTCCAGATTGGAATAATTTCCGCTTCCGGTAGGATATTCCACCAGAAAATCGGGGCTGTAATAAAAGAAAAACCGCTGAAGGCTCTCAATAATCAGAAAATTGATTGGAAACCAGATCGGTCCGCGCCAATTGCTGTTTCCGCCAAAAAGACCGCTGTCGCTTTCTGCAGGAGTATATTTTACACAATAATCTGCTCCATTCAAATTCAAGGTATAAGGATTCTGTTCATATTCTTTCGACAATGCCCGCACTCCATACTCGCTTAAAAACTCTTCAGGATTAAGCATTCTTTTCAACAGCCTTTTTAACCGGTGCCCTCTCAGCAGCGACAGAAGGTGCTTGGAATCCTGTCCCTTCACTTCCCATCTTGATACCAGGGAAGCCAGTTCCGGTTTATTTTCCAGAACCCATTTCATTCTCTTTTTGAAATTGGGCAGATTTTCGATCATTTCATCATCAATTACCTCTACGGCAAACATGGGTATCAGCCCTACGATAGTTCTTAATCTTAAATACATATGATTTCCATCACTGGAAGAAATAGCATCATAGAAGAATTCATCTTCCTGATCCCAAAGACTGAAATTCTCCTCCCCCATATTATCCAGCGAGTTGGCAATAGAAAGGAAATGTTCAAAAAATTTCATCGCCATTTCTTCATACACTTTGTTGTAAAGAGCCAGTTCAAGAGCAATTCTCATCATATTCAGAGCAAACATGGCCATCCAGCTTGTTCCGTCTGACTGTTCCAGCTGTTCGCCGTTCGGAAGTGTTGTATTCCGGTCAAAAACACCAATGTTATCAAGACCTAAAAAGCCTCCCTCAAATATATTATTGCCATTATTGTCTTTTTTGTTGACCCACCATGTAAAGTTCATCAGCAGCTTCTGAAATGCACTTTCCAGGAATTCAATATCCGGTTTTCCTTTGATGTATTCATCAATTTTAAAAACCCTGAACACAGCCCATGCATGAACCGGAGGGTTTACATCACTGAAATTCCATTCATAAGCAGGAAGCTGCCCGTTAGGATGCATATACCATTCGAACAGAAAAAGTTTCAGCTGTTGCTTTGCAAAATCCGGATCAATCAACGAAAAACTTATCGTATGAAATGCCAGATCCCATGTCGCATACCAGGGATATTCCCATTTATCAGGCATAGAAATGATATGTTCATTATTGAGATGCTTCCAGTCGTAGTTTCTGATTTTTTCCCGGGATTGAGGTGGCGGCGTTTCTGCAGGATCTCCTTTCAGCCATTTTTCGACATTATAATGATAAAACATTTTATTCCAGAGCATTCCCGCAAATGCCTGGCGCTGTACCAATTTTTCGTCCTCCGACTCTATCCCTTTTTGAATTTCAGCATAAAATTCATCAGCTTCTTTTTTCCTCAGATCAAAAATATCATTAAAATCTGCAAATGGATCTTTCAAATCCTTATCCGTCATTCTGAATTCAAAAATTTTAGATTCCCCGGCTTGCAGCATCTCATCAAGAAGAAAAGAAGCTTTAGTTCCTGTGCATTGTGGATTTACAGCCTGGGAATTTCCATTAATAACAAATTCATTGATGCCATCTTTGCTGTATTTTGATTCGTTGGGCGATTGGTAAAGTTTTTCGGTATTGGTTTCATTATCACAAAACAAGGTCTTCAGAGATTGCTTTGCATACACATTTTTAATTTCAATATTTCTGTGGTTAATAGCAATATGCTGTGCATCTTCACTATTTAGCTGTGGCTTATAATTATCGTAGCCCCATTTCCATGTATTCCTGAACCAAACTGTCGGCAGTATGACAATGGGAGCTTCATTTTTAGATTTGTTGACTATTGTAAGTTTAACCAGAATATCATGCTCGCTTTCCTTGGCATATTCTATAAAAAGGTCAAAATATTCGTTCTGATCGAAGAGTCCCGTATCGATCAGTTCATATTCCGGTTCATTTTTATTTCTTTCTGCATTGGTTTTTAAAAGATCTTCGTAAGGAAAGGCATTCTGAGGATATTTGTACAGCATCTTCATATAAGAATGGCTGGGTGTTGAATCCAGATAATAAAAATATTCCTTTACATCTTCCCCGTGGTTTCCCTGCCCGTTGGTAAGACCAAAGAAACGCTCTTTTACCATTTTATCTTTCTTATTCCAGAATCCTATAGAAAAAACCAGCTGCTGAAGATCATCACAGATTCCACAAATACCTTCTTCACCCCATCGGTAGCTTTTGGATTCCGCGGTATCATGAGTGGTATAGTTCCATGCATCTCCAGTTTCGCTGTAATCTTCACGGACCAGCCCCCATTCGCGATTGCTGACATAAGGTCCCCATTTTTTCCATGAAATATCTGAAAGTCTCTGTTTTTCTGACATCTGCTTTTTTTTGTATATATGAAATGTATTAAGATTTTAGACATGATATCAGATGGCAGACTTCAGATATTGAAATATGAAGTTCTGTTATCATAACCGGCAATACCTCATCCCACTCTAATACTCTAATACTCTAATACTCTAATACTCTAATACTCTAATACTCTCAAACCCAACTACCCTCCAGTAGAAAAGCTCTCAAAAGTGGTCATTGCCCCGTCTACAAAAATGCTGGTCCCGGTGATGTAATCCGCCAGGTCACTTGCTAAAAAGGCAGCTAAATTTCCGATATCCTGTGGCTGCCCAATCCGGTTGTAAGGGATAAGATTAAGCAGTGAATTCAAAGCTTCCGGAGTACTCCAGGCGTCTTTATTGATCGGTGTCTGGATCGCGCCCGGACAAATGGAATTGACACGGATTCTGTCAGCTCCATATTCCTGTGCCAGAGTCTGCATCAGCATTCTGATAGCTCCTTTGCTCGCGGCATAATTGGCATGCCCTGCCCAGGGAATAATTTCGTGAACTGAACTGATATGAATAATTTTTCCGCAGGCAATAGAACGGGATGGATCTATACCACGGCGCAGAAATTCTTTTATAGCTTCTCTTGCACAGAGAAATTGCCCGGTAAGATTCACTCCTATTACTGCATTCCACTGGTCAAGGGTCATGTCAGTAAACTTGGCATCTTTCTGGATCCCGGCATTATTGATCAGGATATCTACAGTTCCGAATTGTGAAACGGTATCCTGAAACATTTTGATGACCTGATCTTCTTTGGAAACATCACATTGGTAAGTGATCCCGTTTCCGCCTGCATCTGTAATTTCCTTTAAGACAGCCTGTGCCTCATCTGTTGATCTTTCTGAAGAATGATTCACAATAACTGTAGCTCCCGCAGAAGCCAGGGATTTTGCTATTCCCGAACCTATTCCGCTGGAAGCTCCTGTAACGACAGCCACCTGATTTCGAAGTGATATTTCCATATTTTTTGATTTGATGTTACTCAAAGTTATGGAAACAATTCAGCAGGATGGAATTTTTGAATTTAAAATTTTCTTAAAGTTTTTTATACATCAGGTATTGGGGACCGCTTCTTCCTATTCTTGTTTTACCGTCGTACAGATAACCTGCTTTCAGGTAAATATGATATGCTGAAACATTTTTCTGGTTAACCGCAAGAACAATCTCATTGCAATACGGAAAATTTTCTTTGACAAAACCGCCTGCTTTATGCATCGCTGTTTTTCCGATTCCTTTTCCCTGTAAGCCTGGATTTATAGAAAAAGATCTCAGTAAAACAGATTTTTCGTTGTCAGAAAGATCCAGTTTGTCTTCTCCAAAATCCAGAACAAAAAAACCTGCAGGCTTCTCATCTTCAAAAATGGTAACGGCAAACGCTTTACCATCATTCCTCTCTTTGATTCTATCCAAAGCTTTTTCTACTGTTGAAGTATACTGCAGCTGATTTTCATCCAGCGCATAATTAAGCTCCGTGAAATCGGATTCTTTAAAAAACTCTAATCTGACCATATTCTTAATGATGATAAATATCCTGGTACATTACACCCGCTCTGATCTCTACCGGAAGCTTATTTTCTTCAGGAACAATCGGACAGTTGTAATCGTAGGCATTGTATGCACAGTAAGGCTGATAGGACTGATTGAAATCCAGGATAATAGTATCTCCTTTTGGGATTTTCAGATCCATATATTTTCCGCCGCCGTAGGTTTCTTTTTCGTTGGTAGCATCCCGGAAGGGAAGAAATAAATAATCTTTATATTTTTTCTGCTTAATCAGATCAAGGCTTTGATATAAGGTTAGCGTATAGGATTTTTCATCCAGTTGAAATGTTGCTTTTCCGTATTCCTTATAAGATTTGGTTTTACCTGAAGAGGTTGGAAGCTCAAAAGGTTTAGCATTCCTTGTTTTGCTGAATTTAGCAGTGACAATATATTTGAAATCTACCGGAAAGAACGGATGCTCTTTAAAATTCGTAAAATTATCTCCACGCAAAGGCGTTTTCTTTGGGTTAAGATATTCTGCATTGAGTTCTTCCTGAAATTTCCTGATCTCCATGATCTCTTTGGAAACCATTTTTTGGGAAAACATAAAAAGCGGAAAAAGCAGAAGTAATAAAATATATTTCTTCATGATTCTTTTCAAAATTATAAGTAAAACTATGAATTTTTCATGGCATGAAAAGTTAAAATTGTAATAAAAACACACAATCTGTTTTAAATAATCCGTTCTACAATTTTTTTAGCATATTTTTTGACCCTACAGAGCACATGGACAGAAAGACATTCATTAAGACAGGTATTCTTGCGGTATCAGGTTTTTACTTCCTTAATTCCAATCTGTATCAGGCCGTACAGCCTGATACAGGAAAACAGGAAAAAGAAATTATAGAAGCTCCGATACTTATTATTGGAAGCGGATACGGAGGTGCTGTTTCTGCCCTTCGCCTCTGTGAAGCCGGAAAAAAGGTCGTTATGCTCGAAATGGGCCTCAACTGGGAAAAATCGGGGATTCCTTTTTCGAATATGCTGAAACCGGGGAAAAGTGCCGCATGGCTGAAAAAAAAGACCATTGCACCATTTATGAATATCTTTTCTCTGACTCCTTTTACAGGCACCCTGGATAGGATGGATTTTGAAAATATTAATATCTGGGTAGGCAGAGGCGTTGGCGGCGGTTCTTTGGTTAATGGCGGAATGGCCGTTACTCCTAAAGAAAGCTATTTTAAAGAGGTATTTCCTGATCTTAATTCTGAAAAGTTCTATACTCACTATTTTCCTTTGGTACACAAAGAACTGAAGGTAAATGTTATTGGAGAGCAACTTTTAAAAGACTGTTCCTATTATAAATTTACAAGAGTAGGTGAAGCAGAAGCCCATAAAGCAGGCTTTAAAACCATACGGGTTCCCAATGTCTACGATTTTCAGTATATGGAAAAGGAATATAGAAATGAAGTTCCCCGCTCTGCTTTTAATACAGAAGTGATTTACGGAAATAATCACGGTAAGAACAGTCTGGATAAAACGTACCTGAAAAAAGCTCTGGATACCGGAAATCTTGAGATCCTGGACCTTCACTGTGTTGAAAATATTAAACTTAATGATGATAAAACCTATACTTTACAAGTACAGCAAACCGATACATCGGGCGCCGGTGTTTGTAATAAGGTATTCAACTGCAGGAAGCTGATTCTGGCTGCAGGAACAATGGGAACTTTAAAACTGCTGCTGCATTCCAATGCAGTCAATGGTTTCCCGATTCATGAACAGATTGGAAAAAACTGGGGAAACAACGGTAATTTCATGACAGGCAGAAACTGGGTACAACCTCTTTCAGGCGGAACAGGCGCCAGGCAATCGACGATTCCTGTGGGTGGTATAGATAACTGGGACGATAATGAACATCCTTTTTTTACAGAGATCGCTCCGCTTCCGATGGGAATGGACGTAGCAACAGCATTATATCTGCTGATCAACCGGGTGGATAAAAAGGGAGAAGTCTTTTATGACAGCACGAACAAAAAGCTCAGTTTGGACTGGGACCAGAGCCATACCGTTAAAATGAGGGAAAATGCTGATTATTTCATAAAGAAGATGAACAGAGCTAATGGCGGAACGAGAAGCCATTTCTTATTTAATAACGGTTTCGGGGCAGATGTGTGCTATCATCCGCTGGGCGGCTGTGTTTTGGGCAAGGCTACTAATGAATACGGAAAAGTAAAAGATCATGAAAATCTTTATGTTTTGGATGGATCTTTGATTCCGGGGACCATTGGGGTCAATCCATTTGTGACGATCACTGCCATTGCAGAATACTGTATGGAAAACCTGATTACGCAGAATGAATTTGCCTGATTAGGGCATGGATTTCACCTCATCAAGGTATTTCCGGATATCATCTTCATGCTTCTGAGGATATTCAAAATCAAGTTTCAGCGCCAAAGCTGTTCCAAGCTCATGTACAAGATCCGCAGCGGTATACAGGGCACGCCAGTTATCATTAATACTGCTGCCTGAAAACGTAGCTTCTACCCGCGCCCAGAGTTCTGCAGAAAGATATTTTCTGAAAAGGCGCCCGTGTTTATTGGTCGTTATATTTTCCCAGTCATGACCGCTGGCAATATACCATTCGATGAGAGGAACGAGATAATCTGTCCTGATCACATTTTCGGACATGAATTTAGCATAAAAAAGGTCACCGCGTTTAAGGCATTTTGCCACATAGGTTGTATCCCACCAGAAATCGTTCATTAATTGCTGAAATCTATGTTCTGTCGACTTTTGGATCATGATGGATTGATAGGTCGGCGGTTTCAGATCTTTAGTAAGATTGTCTTTATCAACCAGAACTTTATAACCTACATCCCAATCTTCCGGAAGACATTTCTCCTGAATCTCTTTTATAAATTCTGATTTCTGATAAAGTTTAAAATCAACCTTCACATGATCTGCGTACAGTACCATTTTCATGGCGTGTTTTCCGTCAAAACAAGTCTCATCTTCTTCCACCATGGAAATCGGCTCACCAAAAAGATAAATCCATTTTTTATCAGCCTCGTATTCTTTCATATTTTCAAAAACCAGTTCTACATCGAGGTCACTGAAATCATCCACGGGTGCATATGGATTCACAAGTGAACTGGTCAGCAGTACAACACGGCTATCAGGATTGTTTTCTGCCCAACTGATGATCTGCATCAGTTTTTCTTCGCGTGTTTTCATGTTTTCTGTTAATAGGATTCTGAGATTTTTACACGGTAAACGTCCAGAGAATTTCTTTTAATAGACTCCACAAAAAAACCTCCTTCTTCCGGAATAACTTCTTTCAGGTCGAAACTTTTACAGTCCCTCGGCAAGCCGGAAAACACTAAGGTAAACCAGAAATCCTGCATAAACGGAACAGCTGTCCAGTTGGGATAGATCGTAATATTCTCAGCATGAATCAGCTTACTTTTATGGTCAGATTGATTATCAATAAGATAAGTGGAATTCCAGATCCGGATCAGGTTGCCCAAAAACGGGGATGCCGGAAAACAGCAGTGTACAATAACCTGCTTCTCCTCTTCTATTTTAGTTTGAAGAGATTCCAGGAGTTCTTTGGCAATAATGGGTTTTACAATTACTTCTTCCACTTCTATATGGGTAATAGGCAATAAATAAGCAATGAGTAATGTAAAAAATTAGTAATGGTATTACTGATTACCCATTGCTTATTGCTTATTGCTTATGTTAGTATTCTAATTCCAGTTTTTCTTTGGTATAGTTTCTTACTTTCTCTGTAAGTTCAGGATTTTGGGCTAATTTCTGGCCATAGGAAGGAACCATTTCGTATAATTTATCTTTCCACTCTCCGTTTAATTTTTCAGGGAAACATTTTTCAAGAACATTCAGCATTGCATATACTGCTGTAGAGGCTCCCGGGGAAGCACCTAGCAATGAAGCAATGGTTCCGCTTTTATTTACAACCACTTCAGTTCCGAATTCCAGCTTTCCGCCTTCTTTTTCATCTTTTTTGATGATCTGTACTCTCTGCCCGGCTACTTTCAGTTCCCAGTCCTCTTCTTTGGCATCCTTGATGAATTCTCTCAGGTGCTGCATTCTCTGGGATTTCGTCATCGCCACCTGCTGAATAAGATATTTGGTTAAGGGAAGATTATGCCACCAGGCACCAAATAATGATCTTAAATTTTTTGTATTTACACTTTCAGGAAGATCCAGATAACTACCCTCTTTCAGGAATTTTGTAGAAAATCCGGCAAAAGGTCCGAAAAGAAGTGCTTTTTTACCATCAATAATTCTAAGATCCAGGTGAGGAACAGACATTGGCGGAGCATCTACGGTGGCCTGAGTGTATACTTTTGCATGATGTTTTTCTACCAGTTCCTGATTATGACTCACCAACCACTGCCCTGAAACAGGAAAACCTCCATATCCTTCGCTCTCTTTAATATCCGAACTGTCCAGCAGCGGAAGGGCATAGCCTCCGGCACCAATGAATACAAAATCAGCAACGACTTCCTGTTTATGATTGTGGATCCTGTCTTTCACCTTCATTTCCCATTTTCCGTCTTCTCTCGGATCAACGTCTTTTACTTCATGGTATAAGAATACCTCAACATTTGAATCTTCAAGCAAATGCCTTCCCATTTTTCTGGTTAATGTTCCGAAATTCACGTCCGTTCCCATATCCATTTTGGTCGCCGCCATTACTTCCGACTGATTTCTTTTGCTCATTACCAGAGGGAGCCATTCTCTGAGCTGTTCATGATCCCTAGAATATTCCATACCGGAAAACAGGACGGATCCGGACATTTTTTCGTGACGCTTTCTAAGATATTCAGCATCTTTTTCGCCGAATACGAGACTCATATGCGGGCATGAATTGATAAAATCTTTAGGGTCCTGAACATATCCTTTGGTAACCAGATAAGCCCAGAACTGTTTTGACATTTCAAACTGCTCTGCAATACTTTCAGCCTTGGTAATATCAACAGTTCCGTCTGGTTTTTCAGGAGTATAATTAAGTTCACAAAAAGCAGAATGTCCCGTTCCTGCGTTGTTCCACGCTGCGGTACTTTCTTTCGCAAACCTCCCAAGCCTCTCGAATATGGCAATTTCCAGATTGGGATCAAATTCGTGAAGCAGTGTTGCTAAAGTGGCGCTCATAATTCCGCCGCCTATCAGTACAACGTCATATTTTGGTTTCGGTGTTCTGCTTGTAAGCGAGTGTGGCATAATTCTAAAATTTACATCAAATTTCGGGAAAAGTTTTTATAAATAAGGATGGGTTTAACGATTTTAACACGTTAATTTTTTGTGTTTAAAAAGTATTCAAACAGACAAAAAATTCTAAGAAACTTTCAATATCCGTCATATCGAAATAAGTAATTGAATGTTCCCTTCATTATTTATTATAACTTTTATATTTTAGCTTATAATTTGCAAATATCAATTCATGAACGCTTTTTGAGATATTTGTTTTAATACTTAATCATATGTTTGAAAAGAAAGTATACGTTCAACGACGTTCTGCGTTAAAATCGAAATTAAATTCAGGGATATTGCTCTTTTTAGGAAATGAAGACAGCCCGATGAATTTTAAGGATAATATTTATCACTTCAGACAGGACAGTACCTTTCTGTATTATTTCGGAATTAACGAACCATCACTGGCAGCCATTATCGATCTGGATGAAGATGAAACCATTCTTTTCGGAAATGAAATGAGTATTGATGATATTGTATGGATGGGCAGACAGAAAACGTTAGCCGAGAAAAGTGCAGATGCCGGCTTATCAAATATTCTTCCACTGGACCAGCTCGATATTTACCTCAAAAAATACCGGGAGAAAAACCGCACCGTTCATTTTTTACCGCCTTACCGTCCGGAAAATAAGATTAAGCTCGCCAATTGGTTTAATATTCCTGTAGATCAGCTTAAAGAACGTGCTTCATTAAGTTTCATAAAAGCCGTTGTTGCACAGCGTTCAATAAAATCGGCTGAGGAAATTACAGAACTGGACCGTGCAGCATCAATATCGGCTGATATTCATTTGATGGTGATGCAGCAGGCTAAGCCCGGAATATATGAGCGCGAACTTGCCGCAAAAATACAAAGTGAAGCACTGGCTTCAGGAGGCAATCTGGCGTATCCCGTAATCTTAACGGTTCAGGGTGAAATCCTGCATAATCATTATTATGGTAATCAACTCAGGGAAGGTCAATTAGTCTTGAATGATTCCGGAGTGGAAACCGCTTTAGGATATGCCGGAGATCTTACCCGGACTTTCCCTGTAGGCAAAACATTCAGTGCGGAGCAAAAGGATGTTTATGATATTGTACTCAGTGCCTATCATCACGCTAAGGGCCTTTTGGCACCTGGTGTAAGATATCTGGATGTGCATTTGGCTTCGTGCAAAATACTGGCACAGGGCTTAAAAGATATCGGTCTGATGAAAGGCAATATTGAAGATGCGGTACAGGCTGGTGCCCACGCCATGTTTTTTCAGTGTGGTACAGGCCACATGATGGGTCTTGATGTTCATGATATGGAAGATTTGGGTGAGCAATACGTAGGATATACTGATGATCTCGTTAAAAATACGACCCAGTTTGGCCTTAAATCTTTAAGGCTGGGCAAAGCGCTGGAAGCAGGTTATGTATTAACTGTTGAACCGGGTATTTACATTATCCCGGAACTTATCGACCGTTGGAAAGCATCTAATCAGTTTGCCGAATACATCAATTATGATAAACTGGAAACATTCAGAAACTTCAGCGGCATCAGAGTGGAAGATGATTTTCTTATTACGGAAAGCGGCAGCAGGATGTTGGGTAAACATTTAGCCCTAACTACTGAAGAAATAGAATCGATCAGGAGCCAGGCTTATTAAAAAATCAACACTCCATAGATACAAATCATGAATATATGATAGCTAACAAAAAACCGTCATCCGCTTAAAAGAGCAAATGACGGTTTATTATTTTTAAGCTGTATAAACTGTATAGCTTAATTCAATTTTGCTGTTAATTTCTTAAACTGTTTTTCTGCATTTTTACCTTCATAAAGGATGGCGTAAATTGTATCGATGATCGGAAGTTTAAGATGTTTCTGCTTAGCTGTTTTATAGATGGAATCTGCTGCATAATACCCTTCTGCCACCATGTTCATGGACTGGATTGCAGATTTTACGGTATATCCTTTTCCGATAAGATTTCCTAAACTCCGGTTTCTTGAGAACAGAGAGTAGGCTGTTACCAGAAGGTCACCAAGGTAAGCACTTTCGTTAACATCTCTTGGAGCCTCGTATACAGCCTCCAGGAAGATTTCCATTTCACGGATCGCGTTAGAAACAAAAACAGCTGTAAAGTTATCTCCATAACCCAGCCCGCTTGCTATACCGGCACCAATTGCAAAAATATTCTTAAGAATGGCACTGTATTCATTTCCTAAAATATCTTTACTGGAATGTACTTTGATAAAATCTGAACTGAAAATTCCTTCCAATTTGTCAGCCGTTTCATCCTCTACGGCAGCGACAGTAAGATAGGAAAGCCTTTCCATAGCGACTTCTTCTGCATGGCATGGTCCTGCAATCACAGCCTGATTTCTGAAACCGATCTTAAATTCATCTCTTAAATAATGCGCTACTACATCATTTACTTTAGGAATGATCCCTTTAATGGCGGAAACAAAGATCTTGTCGCCATATTCACAGGTCATTTTATCCATGGTATCCGACAGGTAAATGGAAGGTGTTGCCAATACGATCACATCGCAGACACTTACCAGTTCGTTGATATCTGTTGTAAGTTTTAGACTTTTAAGATTAAAATTAACTGCTGTAAGATAAGAAGGATTGTGCCCGCGGAGTTCAATAGCTCCCTTTACGAATTCACTTCTTACACACCAGTGTACTGTTTTACAGTTTTCAACAAGCATTTTTACGATAGCGGTTGCAAAACTTCCGCTTCCTACTACTCCTACAGAAATGTCTTTCTTATTCTTTTTTGGATGAGAAGATTCTGAAATTATTTTCTTTTTAGCCATAATTGGAATGTGAACTGCAAATATATTAAAACAAAGACGGAACGCAGACTTTGAAGCTATGATAAAAACCACTTTCTGAAAAAATTAACACTCGAACACAATTAAATATCTAATCAGACGTTAAATACAGAAAAAACTAAGTTTTCTTTAAAAATATCCCTAAAAGAGTATTTTTAATTAAATTTGCATGCTTAAAACTGTTTGTAATATACTAAGAGAAGAAAAATGAAGAAATTTCTAAACAGCAAGAAGAACGTGAATGTTCTCCTCGGAGGACTTTTGCTAGTAGTTTTTGCACAGGCGATCTTTATTGCCAGGTTATTTTCTGAGAAGGATGACAAGAAGTATGAAGTGAACCTTGTCAAAATAAACACTGAAAAAGACAGTGTAGATTATTTAAAGATGAAAACAGATCTTACTTTGGTAGATCAGACCGTAGCCGAACTCAATTCATTCCTGAGGTCCAAAGATATCACTAACGAAAAAGTGATGATCCTGAGTAAAGACAGTATCTCGAATTCTGTATACCTGGCCAAACAAGCGAACCGCTACAGCCAGTATTTGATGAATCTTCAGAAAAAACTGATGGAAGTTCCTCTGGGAATGCCTACCGACGGATATATCTCCTCTAATTTCGGCATCAGAAAAAATCCAATTCCTTTTAAAACCGTGTTTGCATCTGTAAAGCCCAGTGCCGCAGAATCCAAACCAATGGCTGCTGCCACACCGAAACCTGAAGTAAAAGCTGAGCCTGTTGAGAAAATTATTGAATTAACGGACAGCTACGGTAATAAAAGAGAAGTAAAAGTAATGGTGACTCCAAAAGCGGCACCTGCTGCTGCACCATCTCCAGCTGCGGTGGCCACAAAAGCTGTGGCAGGCAATACCTCATCTTCAAAGGCTCCTATGGAAAAGAACAATCCTCCTGCTGAAGCAGACCAAATGCAGTTTCATAAAGGGCTGGACATTGCAGTTGCTTATGGCTCAGATGTGAGAGCCGCCGCCGCCGGAACCGTTATTTTCTCCGGTCAGAAAGGAGGTTATGGAAACTGTGTTATTGTTTCTCACGGAAACGGACTGGCTACGCTTTACGGCCATTTATCACAGCTGGTATCAAAAGTAAACGATAAAGTAAAAGTGGGACAGGTTATTGCCAAATCCGGGAATTCCGGGCGTTCTACAGGACCGCATCTTCATTACGAAGTACACAAAAACAACACACCGGTGAACCCGAAACTGTTTATGAATTTATAAAAAAAATGGCTGTCTGTCTGACGGCCATTTTTTATAATATTCAAAGTTAAAATCTGAGAAATCTGGGGGAGATTTTAAGGAAAACTAAATATGAATCAATTACCTTCTATGTTTTCTAGAAACTCTCTGTATTCCTTAGGGGAAAGCTTTTCCTTCATTTCTTTTTTTATTTTTTCTATTGTTTCTAAGGATTTGGGAGAAAGTTTAGCTTTAGCTTTTGCATGTTCTTTTAGTATTCCATTTACTTTTTCATCTAAATCCGTATCCAGCTTTATAACAAAATCTTTCGGTTTTATTCTTGTTTTATATTTTTCACGTAATATTTTTATAGGACTAAGGTTTCCATTTTTCATAATGGCTTTTTTCCACTGGTCAGGATCTTCAGAAATCCAATCTAATAATAAACCAGATATTCCCCCTATAATATAGGTTTCGCTTCCTGCCCCTATATAATCTGTAATATTAATTTTATGAGATAAGGCTTGATAAGCTTTGTTAACATCATCTTTAGAATTTATACCATCATATGACACCTGTAAGCAACTGACAATTTCAAAATAGCAAGCAGTTCCTTCTATTTTCTCGAAATAATCAATTTTTCTGTATTCTTCTTTGAAGTTATTAGCGTAGTAATCATAAGTTGCTAATGCTTTTAGAATATATTTATCTCTTTCGTTAGGAAATTTAAAAGCATTAAGTAATTGATTAGCTATAGACATACGAACTTTTCTAGCATTTATGTTTTCAAAGTTATTGATTCTGTCTTGGTTATTAATTGCATTTTGATCAATAGCCCAGCTTGGTTGCTCAAATATATGAAAGCCTTCATGAGCATATGTAATAAATAAATCATATGTCCCCAAATATGGATATTTTTTGAAGTGATTAATATCTATAAGTGCTTTTTCATTAATTACCAATACGATACCTGATTCCCCATCAACATTCTCAAATGGGTGAAATTCTGTATCATAACCAATAACATCCGGATACTTTTTTAATTCTTTTATATCTATAGTTTTAAATGTTCCATCAAAACCAACTTTCCAAGCCTTAGTTTTATCCATATTGGTAACAATAGATATTTTATTAATCATACTGTTATTAGGCCAAAGCTTTGCTGCAATAATGTTATATTTTTTAACTTGTTCAGCATATACCGGTATGAACTCTTCTATATTTTTGGATTGTTTTTTACATTCTACACCAAAGCAGACATTAGGTTCTTTTACGCTTTTAGAGCAACTTATAAACCCTAAAACTAAAGAAAGTACAAAGACGTTTTTACTAATTTTCATAAACATATAATTTAAAATAGATGTGATATATTCACCTTGATTCTTGAACTTCTCCTTTTAAATCGGAGTTCAAAGAGTGATCTGGTATGTTTAAATTAGTTTTGTAAGTATTTGAAATACTATCATTTATACTTAACTTTTTATATCAACTTTTATACCAAAAGAACTGATGAACAAACGGACCTATTTATTTACTCTTCCAATTTAAAAAAATTGGCTACTGATTCTGTGTTCACAGCAAGCTTCATTTACCGTTTTTCATTTTGTTCAGAATCATATTTTAACAATCTGAATGTCTATTTAAATTACATTTATATATGTTTTGCTTTTTGGGAAAGGCTACACAGGTGGTTCTACTTATTTATTATTTCAGAATTTTAAGGTTTCCTTTCAGATGAGTGAACGATCCGTTAGGTTCTGCAATATTGGTGTAGATTATATTCTTATTGTAATCCTGAATATGGGTAACATTAGAGCCTAATTTAGGTTCGTGCCAGTATACCATAAAGATATTCTTTGCTACTTCTACAGCAGTGTACTGTACGGTATCTGTATTGCCTTTTCCAATTCCTGAAACTCCTCTGAAAGACATCTCTCTGTTATCTTTAAAATCCAGAATGAATTTAAGTGGTCCAAAATCTGCTTCCACTTTGTTTCCTATCGCCGGATAGGGTGATTTAAGATCCCAGTCCATTTCGCCAAAGAAAACTTTTGCTCCCATTCCCAGCTCCTCTTTTCCGTGAAGATCGGGATATTTTTTAACCATAAAATCTACAACCGCAGCAGATGTTTTATTTTCTGTGACTGCTTTTTTATAGTTTTCCAGATAGTTTTTAACAAAATCAAGAGACTGGGGAGACAAAGACTGCTTTGCAAAATGAGAAGGGACCACCTGTTCAGGTTTTAATGCTTTCATGGCATCAATCTGTTTGATCCACTGGTCAATTGCTTTGATATTCTGGGTATCGGCCATCCAGATATGGGAATCCACGGAAACAGAAATACCGCCGGCCACTGTTTTTAAGGATGGAATCCACACAAAACTGTGAGCCGGATCTTCAGTATTCTGTTTGATTTCAATTTTATTTCCTTCCAGATCCGGAATTGCATTGGCGGCTTCGGGAATAATGATTTCTGAGGGAGCATCTTCTTTAAGCTGCGGCTTCCATACGGCCATTTTTTCATCTTTAGATGCAGATATAAGGTACGCAGTCTGTGCTGTTGAAATGATCTTTGCATTGGGAAATGCTTTTTTGATCACTTCCAGTCCAAAGTAAAAGTCGGGGTCGCTATGGGAAATAAAAACTGTTTTCAGGTTTTTTCCTGTTGCCTTGATTTCCCTGACCAATTGTTCTGCATACTGCTTCTGAAACTGAGCATCGATGAGTACAGCATCTTTATCTCCATAAATAATGGTGGAAGTAATAGGAAAGATGGCTTTAGGACCGGGATTGTAGGCTTTGATCTTCGGGTTTCCTGCAAACATAATGCATACAAACCCCAGCAGCGCCAGCATTGATAATAATTTCTTTTTTAACATTGTATATTTTTATTAGATTAATAAGCTGCCGTGAAACGTTCACGGATGTGGTTGTTCTGCTCCAGCTCGTCTACCAAAACAGCTGCTACATCTTCTACAGAAAGACGGCTTCTTCCGTTTTCATCAAAAACAGGAGTTTCCAAAGATGTTCTGTACTTTCCTGTTCTCTCCCCTACATTAGCCTGATTCATTTCAATGGCAGGGCTGAAAAAAGTCCAGTCCAATGTATTGTTTTCTTTGATTTTGTTTAAGTAATCCCTTGCGGCTGTTGCTCCCGGCTTATACGCTTCAGGGAAATCCGGAGTATCTACGATCTGTACATTGTCCGGAGTATAAAGGCTTCCGGCTCCTCCAACTACGATAAGTCTTTTTACCCCTGACTGCTCTACTGCTTTTTCAATATTAATGGAACCGTTCAGGAAATCGTTGTAAAGATTTGGATTCGTCCATCCTGCATTGAAAGCACTGATCACAGCATCACTTCCTTTTAAAGCTTCTGCAAGTTCTTCTGTATTGTTTACGTCAACACTTTTTGCTGTTACATTTTCTTGTGATTCTACTTTAGAGGCATCTCTTACCAAAGCTTCTACAGCATAACCTCTTTCTGCCAATTCATTAACTACTTTTTTTCCTACAAAACCGGTCGCACCGATTACTGATACTTTTTTCATAATATTTTTATTTAAAATTAAACTGTAATAAAACTTGTTACATTTTGGGTTAAAAAATTTTATTCGAACTGTTCCGAAAATTCTTTCAGGGATTTATCGCCTAAAAACTGAGTAACCAATACATCTGTTTCTTCAAATAAGGTATTCAAATGGAGATTAATCTCTTTTCCAACACTGCATGCAGGATTGGGATTCTGATTTTTCTTACCTAAAACCTCAGTATTCTTCACAGCTCTGTAAATCTCCGAGATACTGATCTGTTCTGCATTTCTGGCAAGCTGACTTCCCCCGTCTTTTCCCTGTCTGCTGACAATCAGGCCTGCTTCTCTCAATACGCTGATCTCTTTTCTGACAATCACCGGATTGATATTGATGCTCCCCGCCATCCAGTCAGAAGTGAGCCACTCCTGAGGACTTTTTGCCAATAAGGTCATAATATGTATTGCCGTAGCAAATCTTGTATTGTTCATTGTAATTACAGGACAAAGGTAAACAAATTTTTAACTGTAACAAATTTTATTACAGTTAATTTTTTCTTAAAGGATTAATTTATCCAGATCCAGCAGCAGATAATTGATATTCTGGTTAATGGTTCTGGTTGCAGACTGCATCTGGTTCAGCATGGCAGCACGGTTATGAAGATCATCTGCCCTGTAAAAGCCTCCATCACTGAAAATCACAGACTGGTCAGCAGCAGTTTTAACATCATCAAACTGATAATGAAGCCATCTTTCCTTCATACTGCTGATAATGGAATGTTCTTCTTTATTGGAAAATTTTTTCTCTGTATACATATACCAAATGAAGGGAGGAAAATTCGGAGATTCAAGCTTTTCTCTCCAAATGTCTCTCAATAGGTTTCTCTGGTGTATAAATTCCACTTTTTTACCTTTTGGATTAAGGGTTGCAAGCCCGAAGCCTGCTCCAAGGACTCCTCCACTGATATCAACGGCATTGCTCCAGCCTCCATCACTGATGATTCCTCCGGCGACAGATGCAGCAGCCCCTGTTACAATGGAAAGCAGGATCAGTTTATTATTTTTAGAATCGTTAAGATTATCCACATAATTTCCAATTTGGGCTACTCTTTCTCCTTCACAGTCAAATTCCGCAGCTACAGCATCCAGCTCTGTGAGGGCAATGGTGATTTTACTGTTGATCTTCGTTTTAAGCTGCAGTACTTTAACCTGGGAAGCAATGGATGAGTCTTTTTTAAGATCGATAATTTCGTGAACTTCATCCAGATTATCCAGAGCATTCAGAATAAGGATACTCTGATCGGAAAACATACCCTGCAGTTCTTTATTAGCTGTCAGGATAGAATCCGAATTATAGGATGGGATTCTGTTGCTGTAGTTGTATTTAAAGGGTGCTTTACAGTAACTGTCCTTCAGCGTAAGAATATTCTGCTTAATTACCTGATTTTTTTTTGAAACACAGGAAGCCAGCAGGCTGAATACCGCAAAAAGGTAAAAGAGTTTTTTCATTCAGTTTATATTTTTTGCCTGTGATGTGTTGTTTAATCGCAAAGTTGCAAAGAGATTTAATGGTTTACTTTTTAAGGCGCAGAGATTTTATTTCCGTTAAAATTTAAACTGCATATTTTGTACATCATCTTTCGGGGCTCTCTGAAACCTTAAAAAATTGCAACAATCTTTATTCTTTGAAATTGATCAGCACGAATATAGTACAAATAAAAAAAATTACCTGAATTCAGGTAATTTTTTAAGCTATTTTTAAGCAGGATTATTTTATATCCAGAAGTTCCACTTCAAAAATAAGTGTAGAATTCGGTCCTATTTCTTTACTGATCTGCTGATCTCCATAGGCCAGGTGAGGAGGGAGAATCAGTCTCCACTTACTTCCAACCGGCATTAGCTGAAGAGCTTCCGTCCAGCCTTTAATTACCTTGTTTAAAGGAAAAGATGCCGGAGTTCCTCTTTTTACAGAGCTGTCGAAAACCTTACCGGAAATGGTGGTTCCGTGGTAATGGCACTTTACTGTGGATTTAGGACCTGGTTTTGCCCCGTTTCCTTCGGTAATGATCTCATACTGTAAACCGCTCGGCAATTGTACAACACTTTCTCTTTTGCCATATTCTTCCATATACTCTTTACCGTCATTAAGATTCTTTTCGGCAAGTTCTTTTTTCTTTTTAAATAACATATCTGCTACTCCCATTGTTGATAATTTTTACAAAGATAGGGGTTTTTATTGGTTGAGAGCTGGCAGTAATAGAGACAGGTTTAAAAGCAATTCTTCTTATCCAGATTCACAAAAAACCGGTAATCAGCAACCAGTAACCGTTAACCAAAAAACTTTCTCTCAAAATTCAAACAATTTTAATATTATGTTAACACAGATTCGGAAACTTGGCGTTATAATTGAATTTAAAAACTAAATGCCACAACCACTAAAATATAATAAGAAATTCGATGAGCTTAATGAAGAGGAAAAACAACTTCTCGAAATCAATAAAAAGTCGATTGCCGACTTTGTTGAACAGTCTTCTTCTATAAGCGATGTCAACTATGCCACCAGAAATGCCCATGCAAAAACTTACGCAGCAGCTGATGGTACATTCATTATTGATAAAAATATTCCTGAAGAACTTTTACAGTTTTTCGACAGTGAAAAATTTGACCTGACCATAAGGATTTCGAATGCCAATCTTAAGATCAATACGACTGAAAAAGATGTTCCTGCTTATGGATTCGCAGTAAAAGTAAAGGATAAAAACGGTGGGCTGATCGCTAATTTTCCACTGGTTAATTTTCCTTTGTTCCCTACCAATTCGGTTTCCCATTTTCTGAAACTTTTTACGGCGGTAAACCGGTTGTATATAAAGAAATGGAAAGGTATGTTTTCATTGACCGTTCAGGCTGTTAAGATGATTCCTTATTTTTTTACACTGTCTTTTTTCAAAAATATTATAAAGCTTCTGGGCAAAAGGAATGACTTTATTCTCTCTTTTGATTATCATTCTGTGGGCGCTTACCGTTTCGGAGAGAATATGATTAAGATAAAACTGGTTCCGAAATCTGTCAATAAAAAATTCGGCCTGAAATTAAAAATGCAAGATGCCTTGAAAAGCTATTTCCGGGACAATAGTTATACAGCGGAGGTTTTTATACAGTTTTGCTATGATCTGAAAGACCAGCCGATTAACCGGCTGAATGTAGAATGGAAAAATTCTCCTTACATTAAAGTCGGGGAAGTAATCATCAACCGGGGAGCCCTTCTTGATCCCCGTGACTGTAGCAATGAACTGCTTTCATTCAATCCATTTGAAAGCAAACCTTTTTTCCAACCTGTCGGAAAGATACAAAAGCTGCGTGATGAGGCGTATAAGGTTTCTTTGCAGACGAGAAGAAAAATTAATAAATTGCTGAATAAGCATCAATAAATCAGGGTTTAATTTTTAACAGACTTTGATATTTTCAATAAAGAAGACCATAAAAAAAGCTCCTGAAAGTTTGACTTCAGGAGCTTCTGTATTATAAAAGAATCTGTAATGTTTATTCTTCTTCCAATTTTTCTTTTTCATCTTCTTTCTTTTCAGGGAAAAGAACGGAAACAAGAACGGAAAGTACCAATACTCCTCCAACAATTCCCAATGAAATCGGAGACGGAATATGGATCCAGGGAGCAATAAGCATTTTTACCCCAATAAATGCCAGGATAATAGCCAGCCCATACGGAAGCTTACTAAACATATAGATAAAGTTCGCCAACAGGAAATATAGGGATCTCAATCCTAAGATCGCGAAAATATTCGATGTATACAGGATAAACGGGTCATTGGAAATGGCAAAGATCGCCGGAATAGAATCTACCGCGAAAAGAACGTCGGTAAATTCAATAACTCCCACCACTACCAGAAGCGGTGTTGCCATTTTGATTCCGTTCTGAATGGTGAAGAATTTATCACCATCATAATTATCGGAAACTTTCCAGAAACTTTTGATCAGTCTTGCACCAGCTGTGTTGCTGTAATCTTCATCATCTTCACCATCTCCTTCACCCCAGGATTTGATTCCGGCATACACAAGGAAAAGACCGAAGAGGGTCATCACCACATTAATTTTCACTGCTTCTCCGAAAATATTCATTTCAGGAAGATACGTCAGGTTAATAAGTCCTACTCCCGCAAAGATAAATATCGCTCTGAATATCAATGCTCCAATAATTCCCCAGAAGAGAACTTTGTGATGGAGGTATTTCGGAACTTTAAAGAACCCGAAAACAAGGATAAATACGAATAAGTTATCCACAGAGAGGGCTTTTTCAATCCAGTAGGCAGCCTGATACTGCGTAAATTTCTCTACGGCTACGGCATGACTTTCAGGACTTCCGTCTGTATTGAAAACCCAATACACTACCCCGGAGAATATCATAGATAATGAAATCCATACGATAGACCAGATGGTAGCTTCTTTGGACGATACTTCATGGCTTTTTTTGTTGAATACTCCTAAATCCAGGAGCAGCATGATAACGACTGTTACCGCAAATCCCCACACCAAGCCCGGGTGCAATTCTAAAATACTTTGATGTTCCACTTCAGTTTATGTTATTATATGATAAAAGCAATAGATGTACGGTATGCACAAATATTGCTAATTTTTAATGTTTTTATTTTGATATCAATATTATAAATAAGTTTTGGCTTAAGCCTGTAAAACTATTCATTTTTCCTGAATGTGCCAAGGCCCATTCTTACTGATTATCTATTGGTTATAAATAATTGGCCTGAACCGTCTGGATCGTCTGTTCCAGCTTTCTGTCCGAGGTAGGATCTCCGATTGCATTGAACTTCCATTCGCCGTTTCTTTTGTAGAAAACACCCATTACCATGGCAACGTGTCCTTTGAATGAGGCATCATTGGCGATATCATATTTGGCAAACACCTCTCTTACATTGGTAGGAGTTCCTTCATAGATACGGATAGAAGCGAAAGGAATTGTTCCGAAATCCTGTCCCTGGTAACTGTTCAGTACCAGTGCAACGTGTTCTACATTCGGTTCCAGCAGGCTGAAATCTATCGTGATCACTTCATTGTCCAGTCCATCGTCACCGTTTACGTCTCCGGTAAGGTCGTCCCCACTATGTTTTACAGAACCGTTTCTTGACTTCAGGTTTCCGAAATAGATTACTTCTGTAAGTGTCTTGTTTGAATCAAATAAGATACAGCTTCCGTCTAAGTCTACTGCTTCTTTTTTAGTTCCGAAAAGTCCTTTTTTCTCAATTGCTCCCCAGTTGATTCCCACACAGGCTTGGGTAAGCTCGGCACCGTTTTCCTTTTTCAGGTTAATTCTTTGACCTTTTTGTAAGTTAATAGCCATTCTTTTATGGTTTATATTGTTATTTTATTATTGGGCGAAATGATAAGTTTTCTTTTCGCTTTAATTATTATTCAGATTTAAATTAAGCATGGCACGCAGGATATTCGTTTCTTCGTCGAAATCAAATATTTTGCTCATAATATCTATATTTTCCAGGTTTCTGAGGTAGTCTTTCAGCACATTTTCCACTTCTTCAGGAAGCATCCGCTTTCTTTCATTGATGGAATTTTCCAGCAGCTCATTTTTATTTTTCAGCTGATTGATGATCGTCGTCTGATTCGACTGGTTCTCGGAAATATCAAGTTTTTCCAGATCACCGTCAAACAGATAAAGTTTTTTTTCATCAATGCCAAAAATAAAATAATCATCTGACTGAAATATCTTAAAAAGCTCATATTCATAGGTCCCGATCAGATAACCGCAGACAAAGCGAACTTTAAAGCTCTGAATATTCAGTCTTCCCAAGAGTTTCCTTTCTATCGTATAGTCTTTATACTGATAAGCGGGAAAAGGCTGGGATTTCAGCTGTTCTTCATCTGCATTAGATCTGTAGAACTCCTGTCCGTATCTTTTATGGAAATACAGAACCTTGTTCCAGTCTGCCGTAAAGATATTTTCGGTAAGATCTTTATAAACTGTTTTCAGATGCTGGGAAAATATACCGCTGTACATTTTCCGTTCGGTCTGAAAGCTGTCTCCACGCCTTTCTTCAAAACCTTCAATATATTTATTATTAACGTCGATTTCGTTAATCACAGCCAGCATATCATTTTCCTTCTGCCTTTTGATCTTGGTGAGAAGTTCTATGAGGCTGTCGGTATACTGCAGGTGAAAAAGCTCCAGCTTTTTGTAGTCCAAAGTCTTATTTTCCTGAAATAAATTGTGTATAATATCTGTTTTGATGTAAATAGATATGATATCAATATGTTCAAAAAAATTAGCAAGAAGTTTAAGCTTTGTTAATCTTCTTTTACTCTGAGACATTATGGTTGCTGCATCATCCCCCACCTTGGTATCCTGATTATTAACCTCTTACGTTTGCTTTTAATTCATGTTCCAGTGTCTGAAGATCCTGATCCAGTTTTCTTCTTCCTTCAGCACCCTGCTTTTGGATCTGTTTCACTTCATTCAATGTGTTGATCAGCATTGAAGTTGTTTCTCTCAATGTTTCTACAGATACGATAGTCTGCTCGTTTGCTCTCGCCACATTCACTGAATTCTGCCCCAGACGTTCAGCATTTTTCTTAAGAATCGCTTCCGTAGTGGAAGATACCTTCTGCTGAATTTCAATATTCTGCTGCTGTCTGTACATCGCCACAGCCAGTGAAAGCTGGTTTTTCCAAACAGGAAGTGTCGTGGTAAGAATTGTCTGTGCTTTTTCAGCGATAGACACGTTGTTGTTCTGCACCAGCCTGATCTGCGGAAGTGACTGCATCATGATGATACGCACCACTTTAAGGTCAGCCATTCTTCTGTCTAATCTTGCGATAAAATCTCTCTTATCAGCAATCTGATAATCCTGGTAGCTCTGCGGATCTGCTTCCATTTGGGCCAGTTCTCCTGCAGCTCTTTCCATTCTTACGTTTCCGGCGATCACCAGCTCTTCGATCTGCTTGATTGAATTCACATTACTCTCAAAGATCGTCTGAAGTACAGCGTTGTCTTTCGTAGATGTAATGATTCCTGCGTTGACTTTATGAGCAATCTGTTCGATATTGTTGATGATCTTATCATATTTCGCAAACAGATTTTCTACCTGCGAAACAATTTTTTTCATGAACGGGATCTTGCTAAGGAAGCTTTTCACTTTATTCTGCTGAAGTTCATCTACATCTACATAGTTAAGCTCTACCAATAAATCGTTGATAAGCACTCCCACTTCGCCTGAGTTGGATCTTCTTACGTTTCCTAAAAAGCTGTCACTCTGGTTGGATAATGTTTTCTGAAGTTCTGCTCCGTAATTCACGATAGAACTTGGATTGGTCTCATCGATAGAATTGGCAAGAACCTCATATTTTTGACGTTCTTCTACCTGCAGCTGATTCAGATTTACATTCCCCTCTTTGTCCACAAGAACCGCAGGTGCTGTATTTTGTACAGGCTGACTCGGTGGAGCCATTGGGGTGGGTTCAAATGTTTTAAGAGGTTCAATTGATCCCATGGGATCTATAGGTTGGTTGTCCTGATTGTCCATAATTACTTTTGATAAATTGATACGAATTTGTCGAGACCGTCTCGCTGACCTGCCCCCACAGCTTCAAATTTCCATTCTCCGTTTCTGTTGTAGATTCTTCCGAATTCTACGGCAGTTTCAATAGAGAAGTCTTCATCTAATTCATATTTCAGAATTTCTTCGTTGGTATCTGTATTGAAAATTCTGATGAAAGAATTTCTTACCTGTCCGAAGTTCTGCTTTCTTGCATCAGCATCGTGGATCGTAACTACTACTGTAATTTCCTGAATCGCTGAATCTATTTTTGTAAGATCTATTTTGATCTGCTCATCATCTCCTGAACCTTCTCCTGTAAGGTTGTCTCCTGTATGGATCACAGATTTGTCCGGAGATTCTAAATTATTATAGAAAATAAAGTGATTGTCTGAAACCAGTTTTTTGTCCTCGCCCAATAAAAATAAAGAGGCGTCAAGGTCAAATCCTGTTCCTGTAGAAGTATTATTGATATCCCATCCTAAGCCCACAGTGAATTTAGGTGCGTTAATGTTTTCTCTCTGTCCTTTTTGTAAGTTAATAGCCATAATATAGTTCCGTTTGCGTTAAAGTATTGATGTTATTTTCGTATTCTTTTATTAAATGATAATTATTGCTGATAGCCAGCTCCAAAAGCAGGTCCATCTGCTCTTTTTTTACTTTAGACGTAAGATAGTCAAAATTACTTGAATCCAGGCCTAAAATATATTTTACAATCCTTGTATTAAATTCAAAACTTGGCTTTCCCATTACTTCTGCAACGTGCTTTACATTTTTCACTGCATAATAATTAAAGAAGTTTTCAATGGTAGGATCAATGTCAAAATTCATCAGTTCCGCATAATAGAGAAACATAAAATCTGCTTCTACATTATATTCGTTCAAAATTCTGTTCACCGTGTATTCATGGCTTCCTGTGATTTTTATATCGTCTATAAAAATACAAAGTTTTCCACGTAAAAAATCCTTATCAATATAATAAGTATCATTCGCGATCAGATTTTTACGGTCTTCAAAATTAAGATTGCCATAATCCGTGATATAAGTGTGGTTACGGTTGATCTTCGATAAAATACTGGATCTCATTCCCTTCTGAAAAAGGTACAGGTCAAGATGCTTTTTAAAGAAAAAACATAAAAAATTAGAAGCTGTAGGAATCGCCATATATGGACTTGGAAGAACTACAATTTCCTTTTCTGTGTTTAAAAGCTCTGCATGTCCTGCGATAAACCCGCTGAATAATTCTTTAGCAAACTTTTCAGCAAACGACTTATCGCCATACTTAAAATAGCTGTATTCTGCGGGTGAAAAAGTGAACTCATCCGCCGAATGAATGTGGTGTAAGCTGTATCTCTTATTCATATTAATTTTAGTGTTTAAGTAGGTGTGCACTGAAACCAAAATCTTTTGCCCCTTTAAAATCAGCTACCGGATTGTCTCCGATGTGAAGAATACGGTGCATGGGAAGATCCTGATCCTTTAGATTATTTTTCACTTCCTGGAAAATAAGGGGATTCGGTTTGGAAATATTGATCTCATCAGAATAAATGTGGAAGTCTATATACTGATCCAGCTCTTCCTGAATCAGAAATTTCCTCATTGTTCTTCCTTTGATAAATCCTGTATTGCTCAGAATATTCACTGTTTTTCCCTGATTTTTAATCTGATCAAAAAAATCTTTTATATTTTCAAAAATGACAACAGGCTTATATTCTAAAAACAGTTCTTCGCTTTTCAGATAAAACCCGTTCAATATTTCTTTGTCTAATTGTTTTACATCTACATCCAGCGAACCGAGGATGAGTAAGTACATTTCAAAAGTATCAATGTTCCCGCCTGTAACCTCATTGATCGTGTTGCATAAATCATCGTAATATCTTACTGTTTTCGCAACTTCCTCAACAGGTTTGTCAATATCAAAAAACGAGGTGAACAGCTCAACTCTTTTTGTTTTAAATTCAGGGTGAGATTTGATTAGGGTGAGCCACAGGTCAAAAGAAAAATGACAGTGGTTGTGAATGTCGATATCCGTTTTCAATAGTTTTAAGTTAAAAGTTTTATTTAGCTTTTTTGAAAAAGATTTAAAATTGTTTAATCATCAACAAGTGTTTTATTAGGTATTCTTCCCAAAGATAAAATTTTTCTCATAAAAGCATGACGTACTTCTCTGTTTTAAGAAATTTTTATGAATTTCAGTCTACTTTTCTACTGATTACAGCCGGACTTAACAATTTGTTTACAAAAAAATGAAACTGTCGCACTACGATTTAGTGCCGGATTTTATTGCGAATACATTAATAACCTAAAAAACAAGGGCTGTAAAGTAATTTTACAGTCCTTATTATCGGAATTATAATAGTCAATTATGAATTTTGCGTACTATTTAACCACAAAAGTCACAAAAGTTTTTAATTCTTAAACACTTGAGATCACTTTAGTTCAAAAGTTTTATTATCCTGAAAACAAAAAGATCACATAAACAGAAAATCGAAGATTTTCATAAAAACTTTAGTATACTTTATAAGTGTAATATCAATTTAAACTAAAGTCTTTAAAAAGCTTTTGTGACTTTGTGGTTGATATTTATTTCCCACAGATTTTTAAATTTCTGAATCTCTAAATCTTTTAATAATTAAATTTTTAAATCTTTGAATTTTTAATCTCCTACTTCTCCGGCATCACTTTATACGTAGGATCTTCCTGGATATTGACTTCAATAACGGCTTCAGCATTTTTCAACATTTTACGGCAGTCCTCACTGAGGTGGCGGAGATATAGTTTTTTGTTCTGCTGACTATATTTTTTAGACAGTTTATCCAAAGCATCAATAGCACTCATATCCACGATGCGGCTTTCCCTGAAGTCTACTACGACTTCATCCGGATCATCCAGCAAATCAAATTTATCCATGAATGCGGTGACTGAACCAAAAAATAAGGGACCGTATATCTCGTAATGCTTCACTCCATTTTCATCGATGGATTTTCTTGCACGGATTCTTTTTGCATTGTCCCACGCAAAAACTAGTGCAGCAATTATAACTCCTACGAGTACCGCCAATGCAAGATTGTGAAGAATAATGGTTATCAGGGCGACGGTAACTCCTACAAATATGTCAGATTTCGGCATTTTATTGGCAATCCGGATAGACACCCACTGAAATGTACCTATGGCAACCATCATCATAACTCCTACCAGCGCTGCCATTGGTATTCTTTCAATAAACGGAGCTCCGAACAAGATGATAATAAGGATCATGACTGAACCTATAATCCCGGACAGTCTGGCTCTGGAACCGGCATTGAGATTAACAAGGGTCTGTGCTACCATTGCACAGCCTCCCATTCCTCCGAAAAAACCATTCGTGATATTGGCAATTCCCTGTGCTACAGACTCTTTGTTGGCATTTCCTTTTGAATTGGTGATTTCATCCACCATAGAAAGTGTCAAAAGAGATTCGATAAGACCTACTCCAGCCATCACCAGAGCATATGGAAATATGATCTGCAGCGTTTCCAAAGTAAAAGGAATCTGAGGGATATGGAAACTTGGAAGGTTTCCGCTGATGTGAGCAATATCTGCTACAGTTTTTGTAGGAATATCAAAACCTAAAACTACCGCAAAAACTATGATAATTGCTATTAAAGATGCAGGAACAGCTTTTGTGATTTTAGGGAAAAAGTATACAACAGCAATCGTAAGGGCTGTCAGCCCTGCCATAATGTATAAAGGCATCCCCTGAAGCCATCTGGAAACGCCTGCACTGTCTGTTATTTTAAACTGCTCTATCTGGGCCATAAAAATAATAACCGCCAGACCGTTCAAAAAGCCATACATAACAGGCTGCGGAATAAGTCTTACAAATTTTCCAAGCTTAAAAACTCCGACAAGCATCTGGAAAATTCCGGCGAGGGCAACGGTGGCAAAAAGATATTCTATTCCGTGAGATTTTATCAGAGCGATCAATACAACAATAGTAGCTCCGGCTCCTCCCGAAACCATTCCGGGACGGCCTCCTAAAATTGCAGTGATGAGTCCCATCATAAAGGCAGCATAAAGCCCGGTAAGCGGTGACAATCCGGCTAAAATAGCAAATGAAAGTGACTCAGGAATCATTGTCATGGCCACTGTAAAACCAGCCAGAAGTTCGTTTTTGTAATTTATTTTTTTCGAGAAATCGAATAAGCTTATTGTATTTTTCATTGAAATGCAAAGGTATATACTTGAAGGATGTAATACAATTACTATGTTTTTATCTTTTAAAATATTTTTTCATCAATTAAATAATTCACACAATAGTTGAATTAATTTGTTAATTTTAATTAAAATTACTTATAAAAGTTATTTTTTATGCATTTTTGAGAATTAGGTTCTAATTTTTATTTAAATTTGACAACTAACATGCAGATTATACACTATCAATTAAACATTTCATAGGTAGTTAAGATCTGTCAACACTAAGGTCAATAGTTAAAAATATTACTAAAACTTTATAAATTGTTTTAAATAACATATGCATACAGAAGCATAATAATGGTTACGTTAGAATCAATTAATAAGGCATACAGCAGAAGGAAATGGAGATTTAAATATTCTTAGGGTATAAAGTATAAATAACCTGAAAACAATTATCGGCTGGTCATCCCTCGGACTGCCGTACTGAGCTAAAATTTTCTTTTTGCCACCGTTGAGATTTTCTCGGCGTACCCACATTTTATATGTGTTGTCATTCGTTGAAATGTAAATATTTTTTCTATTTTCTTTAATTCATGAATTAAAAAAATAGTACTCTATAAATGTTATATAAAGAAATTCATATAGGAAAGTTTATCAAGGAGATGGTTGATGAAAATGAGGTATCCATGGAGAGGATCTGTAATTTTCTCAATAAGGATGTTCAATTTATTGAAAATGTATACCAAAGCAGGTCCATAGATACGGATTTACTTTTGCGATGGAGCAAGCTTCTGGAATATGATTTTTTCAGACTTTACAGCTCACATCTTATCCTTTATGCACCTCCGTCTGCGGTGAATAAAAATCATAAGAAGTCTGATAAGATTCCTTATTTCAGGAAAAATATTTATACCCAGGAGATCAAAGATTTTATTATGAAAAGGATTTTATCCGGTGAAATGACCTACGGAGAGGTCATCAAAGAGTATTCTATCCCTAAAAGTACGCTTCACCGATGGCTTCAGAAAAATAACGATAATACTAACGGATAAACAGAATTTCTTTATGCGTCCCAATTACAAAAAGATATATTACGATATGCTTAGGCTGGAGTACCCGGAAAAGCTGAAAGACCCAAAGGTCAAAGAACTTTTAGGAAAGCTGAATACCACTGAAGATGTATTAAATTTCAATGAAAAGATTTTTGAACAGTCGAAAGAAAGCCAGATCAACAACCAGAAGCTTAAAACCTATGATAAAGAAACTATGTTTAAGCTTTTACAGTATCAGAATAAGCATGGCTTTTCTACCAGCTATATGTCCAGGAAGTATAAGATCAGCAGAACAACGATCATGAACTGGAAGAAAGCTTTCGAAGAAGAAATAGAAAAAATGATCAATGCCGGCGAATAATCCGCCGGCATTTTTATAAAAAGGTAATGATCAAAGAAAGTAAGGGGGCTGTCTCTGCCGGATTCGAACCGGATAGCCTTGCCGGAATTACCAGCTTCGCTATTCCTCCCAAAATGTGTGACGATGTAACTTTCTTTACGACACTTTTATATCTTAAACAAGGCAACGGCTGAAAGTGTATGGCGTGCTCTAACCAACTGAGCTACTCTTCCTATGATCAACTGTGTTTTTTTGTGGAAGAGGCGGGACTCGAACCCGCGACCCCGTCGTGATGAGCGAAGTAACACTGTTCTACGGCACTTATCTAATGATATTTTAAAATTTTAAAAGAGGCTAAAGGCGGGAAAACTGCTTTATAAACCATCAGGTTTATTCTGGAGTCGAACCAATTGTAACCGAAGTAAGTTTTCTCTAACGGCACTCTTTTATTTACATCAAGGTAATTTTCGTGCAAACACTTTTATGCTTACGTCTTACTTTGGACTACTGCTTTTGCAGACAGGATTTGCACCTGCATCTTAAGCCTGAAACGAAGTATTTCTGTACTACGACACTTGATATTAACTTTTCTTTACTTTTTAATTTATAACTCATTTAAATAATTCATTTATTATAAATCAAGGTAATACTGAAAGGATCTTTCTGCGTTTTGCTCTACCTGCTGAGCTACAATCCCGTTTACAACAGGGAAGGCAGGGATCGAACCTGCGACCTAAACGTTTAACAATCGAAGTATGATCCTAAAACGACACTTGACTTTTATTTTTACTTTAATAATTCATTATAAATGAAGTCATATTTACCTAAATGATATTCCTTATTATTTAAATCAAGGTAACAATGAAAGGATCTTCCGTGCATTTGCTCTACCTGCTGAGCTACCTCTCCTTTTCGAGGGAAAAGGCAGGAATCGAACCTGCGACCCAATGTTTCAAAATCCCGAAGTATGATCCTAAAACGACACTTGATTATTTTTAAGCAGGGCATTCAGTTCAAACAGAAACTTACGACAGAGTGATACCGCTACACCATCTGTTTTCAGAACAGGATTCGAACCTGTGTTGCTGCCCCCAACGAAGTAATTCTGTTTTACGGCACCTGCTTTATATTTTATAATGAGCCTTTCTATATTTTTTCCAGTTTCTTTGGTATTTTCCCTGATGGGAATTAACCGTTTCGAAACCATGTGGAAAGCAATATGAACATCCCATTTTATCTCCATGCAGCAGTCTTGAGATCTGTATGCCGGAAATTTTCTTTGGAAAATCAATGAGTTCATATTCGTTGACTCCAAAAGCTTGCCTTAATACCTTTTCTATTTTCATGTATATTGAGAATTAAACTCAATACACTGCTTCTTTAAGACATGGTTTATCAATTTTCATGGTTCTTATTTTAAATACTTTGCTTTATTGTTTAAAAACCAAGCAACTGACCATAAGAGTTTTTGAATGTATTCAAATTGGAAGTTTGACGATGAAACTCTTATTGTACGGCATTGGTTTGTTTTACCGGGCATCCAGCGGAAAGACTTTGTTTCAAGTCGGAGTCGAAGAAGTTCTTTCCTTACGGCACCGGATTAATAACAATGCAAAATTATTTTGGAAGTACGCATTCTTTTTACGCACTTAATTTTATTTCTTTATATCTATTTAATATAAATATCGATGATGGCTGATGAAAGCAGTGCCTTTTACAGCACCACTTTTTTAATTACCTGAATAGCAGACTTCCTGTCTTCCAAAGCATTCAGTACATCGAATACTTTGTCGGACCAACCTGCAATAAGGTATACATCATTTTTTCTGATATCCAATGGCTGTTTTCCGTAACCTGCCAGGTCAAAAATATATAATTTTGCATCCGGAGCAATACTTTTGTACCGGTTCCAGGAATCTTCAAACGAATGTCTGGTACCGTTGCTGTTCCACAACTGAGTGTCGGTAAACAACATTATTTTGTCTGTTTTCTCTCTTCTTTTGATCAAATCTTCAATCACCAGATAACCGTTGGTAGAGTAACCTACTTCGCCTTCACGCTTATAAAACTCATTCACATTTCTCAGAATACCGTTTTTAGGCATCGGAACTCTTTTCCAGCTGTCACCGAACATACCGGTGATTACATTCTTACACTGCGACTGTAAAATCATAGACATCAGTAATCCGATATCGTAAAGCAATACTTTACTCCTTGGCGAAACCGGTTGCTGCATAGAGCCCGAAACATCTGCAGCAATGACCACAGAAGTGTCAAAACCAAAGCCTTTAATATTTTTTGCACTTACCATCACAGCATCTTCCAATGCTTCCAAAATGGATGACAGATAAGGTGAATCAAGAGTTTTTAATTCTCTGTAGGCTGCCAAAAACCTGAACGGAAGCTGTTTTGAATTCATGACCGCTTTTTCGTTGGATAAATAGGTACAGACTTTATTCATAGCTTCAGAAGAAACGCCTGCTTCTGTAATATTTCTCAGATTTCTCAGGGTCGCCATATAGCCCAGCTTATTGCTGAAGATCAATTCTTCCCATTTATTTTTAAATGCCTGCTTTTTTTCGGCTTCATCGGCAAATTTCGTCTGGCCTAAAACCGAAAGCTCTACTTCCCATGTGTAGGGAATTTCCAGGGTATTACCCACAATTTTGTTAAAAACTGCCTGCTGATTTTCATCTTTTGCTTTTGGATGAACCAGAAACAAGGCATCTTTCAGGGTTACTTCTGTTTTTCTGTTGTATTTTGCAAACTGGTATTCATCAAATTTATTGAAAGACTTCGCAAGACCTTTCTGGATCTGCTTGGAAAGCCTGTTTAGCTTTTTGATCTCTGTTCTTTCATTAGCAGTCTGATAGTACGCCAAAAGTTCAGTGATTTCATCTGCTCTCTGTATTACACCATCTACTGTTCTGCTCACTAAATCTGTACCCGAAGTCTGCTTTGCCAGTTCTGCGGTCAGCACCAGCGGAATAGATCGCAGATACATGTCTTTTCTTGCATAAACAGCCAGTTTTGCTACAAATTCAGGATCATTTTTTTTGATCAGAGACTGAATTCTTTCCAATCTGTCATTCCCTTTCTCATAAGATGTACCGGATAATCCTGTTGTCACAACAGCACTATATAGTTCTTCGGCAGGGGTCATGGTAAACGCCTTTGCTCCTTCGTAGTTCACTACGGTATTTTTCTCTTTCTTTAAAAAATTAAATTTCATGAGTTACTGTTTTTTGTTAAACATTTGGAAAATCTTATTCCTCTCTGATTTCTGATGCAAAGTAAAAACAGTATTACGCAGTCTTTTTGCGCAGTAAATATTTATGTAATTTTTTTTTAATTGGAAAAAAATATTTCCCACAGATCTTCTGATGGATGCAGTTGATTGGGAAATTTGTGATTGAATTTAGGTTTTGGCTGAAGCCAATGATTGTGGTTGTATTTTTTAAGCGGGCTAAAGCCCGCTCCTATAGAACTTTAGCAACAATATCTTTTATCTTTTATCTTTTATCTTTTATCTTTTATCTTTTATCTTTTATCTTTTATCTTTTATCTTTTATCTTTTATCTTTTATCTTTTATCTTTTATCTTTTTAAATAAAATTTTTCTATTACTCAATTCAAATAAAGAAATCGCAGAACTTAATTGTTGGAGATGCATTGTCTAGCTTTGTAAGTAATAAAAAGTAAATCATGATCAAAGGATTATATGAGACCCATATTCAGGTAAGCAGTTTAGAAAATTCTATTAAGTTTTATACTGAAGTATTGGGATTGAGACTTGCCCATAGGGATGAAACACGACCCATCGCATTTTTGTGGATCGGGGAAGGTAAAGAATTCATGCTTGGACTGTGGGAGCAGAAAGAAAACCTTCAGCGAAGACATTTTGCCTTTTCCAGTACTAAGGAAGATATTTTAAATTATTCTGCAGACTTTCTGAAGAATAAAAATCTGACGCCTTATAATTTTTTAAGAGATGGTAAAGATGAGCCTATGGTCTTTGCATGGATGCCAGCACTTGCAATTTATTTTAATGATCCTGACGGTAATCAGCTCGAGTTTATTTCGATTCTTGAAGGTGAAGGAAGACCGGAATTGGGAGTCCTTTCTTATGAGGAATGGATGAAGATTTATTAATAAAAAGGACAGACTTCTTTTCAAAAGCTGTCCTTTTTAGTTAGCTGCATATTAATTTCTTCACGGCAAGAACATGTTTACATGGTCCTCTTTCGCCCTGGTATTTAGTGAACCATTCGCAGGTACACCGTTCTTTATCATCACCTATAATCACCGTATGGTGTACACCGGTACCTTCTACTCTTGCTTCGGTTCTGACCTCATTTTTATTTAAAATCTCCACTTTTCCTTCTGCAATGAGCTTTTCTGCATTTTTCATCCTTGGGTTCAGACCAGCAATTCTATTGAGTTTAAATGGCAGCCTCCGATAGAAAAACCCGTTATCATCCAGGTCATAGCCCAAAAGTCCCATAGCTGCCAGTCTTCCTGTCAGATTATCTGTTTTTTTCAGGCTTATATTTTCATTTAAAGCAAATGCTGAAGGATTAAAAGACTGATTGGCATAAGCATATTTATCCAGGGCATCAATCCATTCATCAGAAATATCATCAATGAGGCTGTCCAGCACAGCTCCTTCCCCGGAAAATCCCCGCCAGGCTTCCCTTGACAATGAAAAACTGAACCTGATATTTCCCATATAAAGCTGCCAGGTGGTAGACTGCATGTCTGTATGCGGAAACACCTGCATCTGGTCGATATAAGGAAGAAGAGGTTCCAGCAGGCGCAACCTGTGCAGTCCGCCGACACAAACAGCATCGGTTGATTTTACCGGTGAAAACATGGGCTTATTTCCTCTGATGATCAGGTAGTAATCTGATTTTATAGATCCTTTCGGGATTCCTCTGAAGAGCTGCTGGGTCTGGATTTTATTAAAACAGTGAAGTTTTTCCGATTCGGACAGATAGATCTGAATGGTACTCAACCCTTTAATCCATTTTACAGGCAACGGAACCTTTCGTTCAATAACTTTTGTGTCTTCTTTGTAAAGCCCGACTTCTTTTTCCCCTACGGAAAGCATTATTTTTTCATTGGGGCGGATACTTCCCAGCGCAGTAATCATCGGCTGGTTAAAATCTACATTGGTGGTTCCGTTCTCCAGAAATTCACCATGCAGGCCGTCCGGCAGTACATCAACCCTGGCGTAAACCCCGGCACAGTGTGAAAATCCTTCAAAGCGCAGCCTGCTGTTTCCGGCAGTGACGATAGGATCTTTAAGCAAAGCCATCTGAAACGGCGACAGATTAAAGCTTGATTTCACAATATTGGAAAGCGTGATCAGGCATCTTGCCAGTATAAACGGCTGGCTGACATCTCCCCAGAAAAAGCAGGGAGCATCTGTATTCTTCTGAATTTCGCTGTACTTGGACAGGAATAATTCTTCAGATACATCTTTTTTTATCAAAGACGATGGTCTCTGATAATTGTAAATTAGCATCTCTTCCATAATCTATTTTTTTAGAAGAAGATTGCAGATTTTTTTCAGACTGGAATTCTCTTTCCAGCTATTCAGTTTTTCTTTTAAGTTTTTATCAGGCTCCGACTGATTCAAGGCTAAAACCTCGTGGTAAATATCCAATATTTTTTTAAGATTGGTAACTGGTGTTTCCATCTGCAGCAAAATATGGGTAAGAAGCTGTTCCAGCGCCAGATTGTGATCTTTACTAACGTTGAGCATCTGGTGCTGTACAAGATCTGTAAATCTCTTTACAGGCGCCCATTCCAGCTTTTCATGAAGGCCTATTACCTGTCCCAAACGGGCATTATCTATTACTTTATAGGAAACATGTTCCAGCCAGATTTCAGCAGCGGTTCCGCGGATCACCTTATCTCCGTCCAGGAAAATAGTTCCCAGAAACAGGTATCCCATTGCATCCAGAGGCTTTTTCATTTGATGCAGTGCCTGTGCTGTACTCAGAACAAGACCTCTTTTGTAGACCTCTGCAATCCCTGAATAAAACAGACAGCTTTTAACGATCCTGGCAAAAACATTTCCGGGTGTATTCGGGAAGCTCCATATGAATGAAGGTATTTCAGAGATATCTTTCTGTTCTGCGATAAAGTATTCTAAGAAAAGCTGATGTTCTCTTTTTTTCAGATGATATTTCGGAACACTGATATTAAGTTCAACCGGATAGTAGGAGTTCTTTTTGCTGTCGATGGTTTTCCATTCATAATTACCCGTAAGGAATTCTTTAGGAATATCATCATATCCGAAGTTTTTGAATTTTTCAAAAACTTTTTCCGGGGAACGCGTAATTCCTGCGGTCATCCACCATGACGGATGTTCGAATTTTCCTTTCGGATCAGATTTTTTATTAAAGAAGAAAAGCAGAAGATCTTTATATTCTCCTTTTAATTTCTCTTCAGCCTGCTGTAATGCAGCTGAGGTTTTTTCCAGTGAACAGCGCTGCAATGCCAGCTGTACATCCAGGTCATCGGGCATTATATTTTTATTCTGATAAATCTCAAATCTTTTCACTAATGCTTCCGGACTTATCCAGCATGGTTCATGGGTTATTGTAGACAGCAGTGGAATTTGCTCTCCTGATGTTATTTTATTCGAAGTATGTACTGCAATATGTTTGAAAGGCTCCATAGCCAATCCTCCGGCATAAATATCTTTGATAGGCCTCAGCTTTTTATGGTAGGAGGAATGGGCTTCCCTTGCAGCTTCGTCTTCGCGTGTTCTTTTATATATTTTCTCCAGGTTTTTAAGCTGGGACGGAAATTTTTCCAATAATGAAAGTCCATAATTAATGATCAGATTACACAGCAAAACATTAAAATGATGTACTTCCCATCTGGCAATAGTCTTACATGCTTTCTGAAATACGGGTTCAAATAGCTTTACAGAATCCGCATCAGCTTCATCAGCAAAACGTACAAGCCCTGCCAGTGCCAGATCATAATAATAAGTTCCGGGATTTTCTATGGCCTGCGGAAGAAGAAACATGAGATCTTCAAAACTTTCCGGCTCCTGAACCCTGCAGTTTTCATTGATGAGCTCCAGGGTTTCTGTCTCAACGGCATCCAGCTCCAGCTGCCTGTTCTCTATGTACTGAACCAGCCCTGGCCTTACATTAGCCAATATATTATCTGCATAATGGGATAAAGCTTCTTTTATTCCTTCTGATACAGGGATATATTTAATAATAATTTTCGCCGCTTTGGTCTGTATACTTTCGTCTTTGTTTACAAATGCCGCACTTAAAGCCGTTGCCAGGTTTTCTGTATTCGTTCTCTTTTTCTGAAAGATTTTTTCAGTAACTGCCAGACTGGCTGCAACAACTGTTTTGACTTCTGAACTTAACAGATTGGGAAGAAAATATGAAAATTCACCGGTTCGGAATGCAGGATCCTGAACTATTTTTTTTAAATGAGCGAGTATGATATTGACCGCCTTTGACTGTACGGAGGCTAGGCCTGCCATCAGTTCATCCTGGAGCATGATGAGCTCATCGTCAGAAGGTTTCAGGATATTGAATGCATCCATGAACCATCCTGTTACATTTTTATTAAAATTCCTGTTTGCGGCCAGAAGGCATTCTGTGAGGAATCTTTTTCTTTCAATTTTATTTTCGGCAATGAGTTTTTGAACCACCGGAAGCCATTCTCTTTTAAAAGGCAGTGATTTTGAAGGAAATTCGCACAGATACCAAAAATGGGTTTCCAGTGTTTCGGGGTATTTCTCCAGATCAGATGGATGAAGGCTTAGGTGATACCCAAGAAGTTCGGGCCTGGGCTGTACATACCCTTTTTCTGACCATCTTAAGATATCGTGGTAATTAAATGCTGTAAATTCTGCATCTATAGAATCATTAATAAAGTCCGAAAACCAATGCGGACATCCCCACTCCAGTATGTTTTCGGTCTGTTCTTTGTCTCTGAAAAGGCTCCAGTAATTTTTTCCGTAATGCTTCTGATCCATGCAGACAAAAGATGCTATATCGATAATAGAATGCTGATCTGCAGAACCGGCAGTATGGTAGGAATTTTTCGTCATTACAATCTTGCTGATTTCCCGGTCCAGCTTTTTTATGGTTGGGACCAGCGCTTTCCTTTCTTCTGCTGCAAGCTGTTTCAGAAATGGAATAATCTCATGTACTCTTTCCTCATTAAGGATCTCATAAAGTCTTTCTTTCATTTGTTTTTAATTTGAATAATATTTTTTTCAGGTTATTTCGTTTTGCCATTTGTTTTGCTGTCCGGCTACAGCATCATATAATCATCAACAAAGTCTTTTGGTACTGTTTAGTAGTCCCGGCACAAGCTTTTCTCATATTTATCCGGGGTACTGCTGCAAGCCATAGCGGAAAGCATAGAAACGTTGTTATGCCCCGGTCTTTATTTAAGAATTTCTTTAGAATGACTGAGGTTTCTTTTTTTCTTTTTGGGGTCAGCTTTATAAGAAAAGGAACAATTTCCCTGATTTTATAGTTTACATCAACCGTCTTCAATTCATCTTCAATAAGCATAATTCCAATCTTAGGGACTAAAATAACAAAAATTGTCCGACAGACATAAAATTATGCTTTTAAACTAATTTGTTTTAACAAAAAATTATGCTTTTAACGGCAGTTTAAGGGGGATTTCTGAATAAAAGTTAAAAAATTAACCTGTTATTTTATAAGACTTTTTATTCTTACCGTTTTATTATTTGTGATGCAAAATAAACAGTATTCTGAAATTTTTTGACACAAAAAAACTCCCTTAAAAAAGGGAGTAATTAAATTTAAACTGAATTAATATTGCTGCAAACACCAGTACAGGATTTTTGCGATATTCTTCGCATCATCCACTCCTCTGTGATGGGTACCTTCAAGCTTCAGATTAAGCTCACCAAGCGCTCTGCTCATTCCAACGCTTTTTCTGACGGTGGGATGCAGCTGCCCGAATAATGTTTTCACATTGATATGGTCATCGCTCAGCGGATAATCTACATTGAATCTTATGGCCTGGTTCTGCAGCATATTCAGGTCATAGTTTCCGTAGCTTGCCCAGGTGAGGTCTTCAGAGTCGTATTCTGCTCTCAGGATATCCAAAGCATCTTCCAGCAAAACACCTTCATTATCCAGCATACTTTGGGTAATAGAAGTCAGTTCTGTACAGAAAGGGCTCACCTTTGAATACTGTGGTTTTACTAAAATGCCTTCATTTTTTGAGATCTTACCAGTTGCCGCACTCATGATGCATACACCGATCTCGATGATCTCGCTTTCCTGGCCTCTGGGCGGTCTGTCGTCCCAGCAGGTGGCTTCCAGGTCTATAATTAATATATTGTCTGTTGTTTTCATAGTTTTTTGTATAATGCATATTATATAATACATTGATTTACAACACACTAATGATTACTTATCTCTTGCTTCAAACGGCGGCGACCATTTCTTGCGCTTCATAATTTCCCTGACTTCCTGATAAGAAATTGGATAAAAATCATGGCAATCTACTCCGACGTCAAAACTTAAAGCCATCTCATCATCAGGTAAAGTGCCGTGTGAATGGCCGTATAACTGCCAGACTCCTCGGTGTGAACCGTTCCATGTACGCATGGCGTAATGCAGAAGAATGATTTTCTGTTTACCGTTGACATTTTCGGGTTCATCAATTTTCAATTCATGATAATCTCTTACCGAATCAAACCGTTTGGGATAAGTGAGTGCGGCACCTTCATGGTTTCCCCTGATCAGATGGATTTTGCCGTTCAGCCTATCCAGAATCTCTTTGGTAAAATCCGGTTTTCCCAAGCTGATATCTCCAAGATGGTAAACGGTGTCATTGACGTCTATTTTTTCGTTCCATCTTTTGATCAGCTCTTCATTCATATGGTCTAAGGACTCGAATGGTCTTTCTGAAAATTTTATAATATTGGCATGACCGAAATGGTGGTCTGCTGTAAAAAATATATTTGATTTCATTTTTTTAATAATTTGTTTGTTAAATTCTCGTTTATTACATAAAAAAGTTCCGGTAAAATTTACCGAAACTAAGCTTTAAGAGTCATCAACTCTTCTTTTATAAAATCAATAACTAAAGCATTCAGCTTTTTATTGATTCTTTTCTGTTCTTCTTTTTCGATTGTATTGAATGTGTCAGGAAAATCTTTCCCGAAGTCTTCCAAAATATCCTGTGCAAAAAGACCAATGATCCTGCCTGTCATTTTGGGTTCAAATTCCCCAATTTTACTGGTGACATTATTCAGTCTGTTTAGTGTCACATAATTTTGGATCTCGTCCCAAATATTCTGAGCTGTTTCAGTGAAATGAATCTGCTTTTGAACCGATCTGTCTTTTTTTACCATTTTAGACTTTTCGATCCATTTTTCATTCTTATTTTTAAGAATTACTCTCGCACCGTTTCCAAAGTATCTGGTTTTTAGAGTTTTGACAATAGTTCCTTCACACATATTATTTTCAATTTCTGGTAAGCCAAGCCAGCCCGGAATTTTAGAATCAAATACATTGGGAAACTTCAAAGCCTCTTCCAAACTGCCCTGGAATAAAATCCTGGCATAGAAAAATCCGGTTTCCTCAAAAATCTGATTCACTAAATCTGTATCCAGATAAATGGTTCCGTTCAATTTAATATCAAATCCATAAAATTCGTTATGAGGAGCATATTCAATCCCTTTTTGCACTTTCACAGCATTTTTTGCGAGGTTCACTTCCTGATGTTCGTAACCACCACCAAATAATTCACCGTAAATCACTACAGCTTCTGTTTCAGGATACATGGCTTTTACTTTTTGGAACAAATCAATTACATTTTTCCTGTAATGTTCTAAAATATGGTGTGCATTGTAGAATTTTTCATCTTTTTCAATAAAAGCAGTTCTTTTCCCGATTTTAATTTCCTTTCCGTCAGTAAAGAAAGAAAAATTGGCACCGTGAACCTTTTCCTGCACTATGAAAACCTCATTTCCTAAACCCTGCAACCTGATCTGCTCGATCACACGGGCCTGGTAAGCATTTTCTATAGAGTTATATGTTTTAAAAATCATCTTTAATAGTTTTTAATAGTTTCTGATTCATTCTTCTTCATTTGAGTAAGGTGTCGCTGAGCGTGAAGGGAAAGAAAATAAATGTATTCATACACATTAATTTTACCCAGTCCATTCACTGTCATGGTCGTCTTACAGAGAAGGCCTTCACCGTTTTTCATCAGTTTCAGATAACCTAAACACTGATGATACTGCTGAGCAATTAAATTCTTTATTTCATTCAGGCTTAAATCTCCTTTCGGCTCCATATGTTCCGGTCTTATCCAATCAAAATAGCCATACTTCCCTACTTCTTCAAACTTTTCTTTATTGAAACTGTAGTTTTTTATTTCTGCATTTAAATCAAGACCTGTATAATTCCGCATTGCTTTTTTTGATCCTTTTTCAATGAGAATTAGCAAATAAAAGTTGGTAAGATAAATATGTTCTAAAATCTGTTGAACAGTCCAACCTCCGTTCGCAGGAAGAAAATCGAGCACTTCTTTATCTTTCTCAAACCATCCGTCAATCTCATCAAAATTGAGTTTCAAGTGCACTTTTATATCCTGAATTAATCTGAAAATATCCATTACAATTTTTTAAAGTTTTCCAAAAGACTTAAAATATTCTTCTTTCCTACCGGATTCATTGAGTGGCAGTAGAATTTGGGTAAGTCTAAATAGTTCTCCATACAATATTCTGTCAGCCATTTGGCACAGCTGTAGCCTGTTTTTTCGGTGTATTCGTCAGAATCTGGTTTCAGATAATGTATATCCGCCAGGTCATGATCAAAAGAGATCATTTCCGGAAGTCCTTTTTCCAAAATCCTGTTGACAAACTGCTCGTAATTGCGAACAATATGCCAGTCTTTTCTGAGGAAAATATCCTGTTTGGTATAATGATAGGCTTCAACAGGATATCGTATGTCATCCAGAAACAGTAATCTTTTTTTCATTTCCATTATTTTATTTTTAAACCTGAAAGCCTGTTTTAATACAAATATTATTTAAACCATCATATCAGCACAATTGGAACTTGCAAATGCGTGAGGTTTTGCTTTAAATACATATCCCATTCCCAAAATATAGCCCATAGCATCTTTCAATGCGGTATTTGACTTGAAATCCGGGTCGGTATTAATGTCTGCGTGTACCTCCATTTCTACACCATAAGCATCCAGAATGGCACAGATAGCGTAAGCAATTTCTACGGATCTGTTGACCTCATTCAGCATTCTTTCTTTGATACTGATCTTCTGTATTTGTCTTTCTTTCCTGATAAAGGTAAACGCCCCTTTTCCCTCCCGTACAAATACTACTGCCGTAGCATAGCTGATCGCTTCGCCGTAAACATGGGAATCTGAGCCCACACATACTTTCAGGCGGTGACCGTTAGCCTGTTCGCGGATAATGGCTTCTTCTACCAGCTGTGTGATAGGTTTCAGGAAAAAGTTTCCTTTCATATTCTGCCATACTTCTTGTTGCGTTTCCATTTTTTTTACATGTTTTAAATTTGTTTTGTTTATCTATTAATTGGTGAATTGTGAACATTCAATTCGCTTTGCTGTCAATCTTAATATTCACTTACGTAGTAAATTCACTATTGATTATTCACTTTTTTTGCACTCCGAACAAGATTCGAACCTATAGCATCAGTTTTGGAGACTGAGATGCTGCCATTACACCATCAGAGTAGTTTTTTATAATAATTGATCGGTTATAAATGATCATTGATGCCATAATACACATTTAGTATTCATTATTGATTGTTGATCAATCATCATTTATAATTCTGTGGAACAGACAGGAATCGAACCTGTACCTTTAGTTTTTCAGACTAACGTGCAGACCAGCTACACCACTCTTCCCTGTTGTATAAGTAATTGGATAATGGGCATTCACGAAATAGCCATATTGGCATTCATCAATCATCAATCATCGCTTATCTTGTACGGGAAGAGGGACTCGAACCCCCAAAACCTTGAGCCTAAATCAAGTGTGTCTACCATTTCCACCATTCCCGCGGGTTTTATTAATAATGAGTAATCTGAATATTTGTGGATTGCAATTCCAACTGTCAATTTTTTCATGGTTTTTAATTCACATTTGATGTATTCACAATTGACAATTGACTATTTATTGCCTGCCAAATTACTCATTGCTTATTACTCATTATTTATGATTAAGGTCAGAGAAAGCCTGTCTTTAAAACTATGCCTGTTAGTGTTTGTAAGATCTTCTGCGCTTGACAAACTTTTCTCTTTCCTGTTTTTCGTAAATGATCATCTATCAATTTTTTCTCAATCTGAACTTTCATGGTATTTATAATTCAACATTGATTTTAGATCATTCACGTCTGTACTCCATAAGGGAATCGAACCCTTATCGTCCGGTAGAAAGCCGGATGCACTTACCGCTATGCTAATGGAGCATTTTAAACCAACTGACCAGGAATCGAACCTGAACAACAAGAGTACTTTTCCTGCATGCTGCCGTTACATTATCAGCGGTTTTTGTGGAAGCAGCAGGATTCGAACCTGCTCAGCAATGAAGCAACAGATTTACAGTCTGCCCCGGCTCTCCAACTCCGGCGTACTTCCGTATATAATAAGTAACAGATCATTAGTAATGGATATTTTTTTCTAATCCCTTTTTGAAGAAAAACAAAGCCTGTCTTAATTTTTTTGTTTGATCTAAGAACTTCTGCGCTTGACAAACTTTTAATTTTTCTTCTGAACTAACTAAATTTTATAAATGATTAATGATAGCTATCCGTCAATACATAACTTCCTCCCATTCCTATTTCCAGGTTCTACCCCCTAATCCCATTGTGAAGAAAACAAAAGCCTGTCTTAATTTTTTGTTTGATGTAAGAACTTCTTCGCTCGACAAACTTTTTACTTTCTCCGGAACTAATCTCATTTTAGTTATTTGAGATGGCTATGGGATTCAAACCCACTCAGCTTATGCAACGGTTTTGCAGACCGCCCCGACTCTTCCGCTTCGGCGAACCATCAGATTTGATTATAAATGATAATTGATCAATGTTAATTGATAGTTGATAGTTGATAGTGAATTTACACTCCTTCTAACCTCTAACTTCTAATTACTAATTACTACCCTCTAACTTCTCAATAAAAAAAGAAAAAGGCTGTCGGTATTTTCCATATTTGGCGTAAAGATCTTCTGCTCTTGACACACCTTTTTTCTTCTCTTTCTGAAACAATTAACATTTAGTTTTCTGCGATTTTGGAAAGGTTCGAACTTTCAACTTCCGGTTTAACAGACCGGCGCTCTGCCATTGAGCTACAAAATCGTTTTCATTTGTGAATGGTGAATTATTTAGAGATTGTTTAAATTTTTAAATCTCGCTGATTTAGCAGATTACGCAGGTTTTATACTGAAATATATCTGCTACATCGTCTTAATCTGCTAAAAAAATATTTTTCTTCAGTATTATTTCTGCATAATAACTATTGAATAAAATTTAAACAAGCTCTTAAGTTCATTTGCGAATCAAATTCACCATTTACTTTTATCTTTTGTAATTTCGGAAGGACTCGAACCTTCAGCCTCCGGTGTATCAGACCGACGCTCTAACCACTTGAGCTACGAAATCGTTTTTATTTTGTGAATTGCAAAAGATCAATCCGTTTACTATCAATTTTAAAATTCACTTGCGAAACAAACTTCACCATTAACTATTCACTTTTTCAGTCTGGAAAGCAAGATTCGAACTTGCGACCTCCCGCGTCCAAGACGGGTAAACAACCACCGTTATCTTTCCAGTTTTTCAGGTTCAGTTTCCATTTTTCTTCCGGGAGACAGCCGGAATTAAATTTCCATGAACCTTGCGGTCTATGCGGGAATCGAACCCGCAGTACCCAAGAGACAGTCGGGCAGGTTAGCCTTTACCTCAATAGACCTTTTGTTATGTGACCTCGACAGGATTTGAACCTGTAACTTACGGTTTAGAAAACCGATACTCTATCCAGTTGAGTTACGAGACCATTGGTAATCCCAGAAAGACTTGAACTTTCAACCCCCGGTTTAAAAGACCGGTGCTCTAACCTATTGAGCTATGAGATTATTTTTTAATGTGAATGGTCAATTTTCAATTCGCTTAACTTGTCAATTTTAAATTCCCAATTCGCCATTCACACTTAATAAGATTCATCATCACATTTACTTTTGGGTATCTTCGGGGATCGAACCCTGTTCTCCGGTTCCACAGACCGGCGCTTTACCAAATAAGCTAAAGAAACCATAAAAAAAGCACCTCTTTTCGGGAGGTGCTGTATATATTCTGACGTAAGAGATCATTAGCTGACCCACGTATATAAGCACCTTTTAACTATAAATTCACTATCGAGAATGATACATGCATATCCTTTCGGCTCCTGTCCGTGTAATCTCGAATACTGATTAGATATGTTATGTAATTGTTTCATTATATTCTTGTTATTTAAAAAGTTTTTGAATCCTGAAAACCTGTTGCTTTCAATTTTCGGTTGCAAAGTAAGTATGATTTTTTTTAATCCACAAATTTATTTTTCATTTAAGTTACTGTAAATCAATATATTAAATGCAATTTTCAGCATAAGAAATACCTGTCCGCAATATCCTGCAGATCTCTTAAATACCTAAATGACTGTCTCTCATCGGGTTACTTATCACTCTTATTTATTGTATTAAATGTTCATTGTTAATTAAAAAATTTTTGTTTTTATGGTTATTTTTTTTCATTCTAAATAATTTATGGCCTAAAACATAAGAAACGCCTCGAGTTATCGAGGCGTTTCTGCGGTATTTTGTTTAAATTCTTACGGGTTTATTGTAAATAATTTTCAAAGCAAGCACATTTCGCCTCATTCCATATCATCCATTCATATCCGAATAATCCTTTTATTGAAGGGCTATCGCATAGATTTACATTGATATGTGCTCTTTGTATTGTCATAATTTTCTGGCGCAAAGATATGAAAAATTGTTTTTTGAGCAATGAAATTACTATGGCTGCTCACTGGAAAGAGAGATATGATGAGGTGGCTTCGAGTGCCTCAGCCACCTTGATTTTGTTGGCGGAATATAATTCCGTTTAAATTTTTAAATGCTTCAATTATTAAATCTTTAAATGCTTCAACGTTAGTTTCGCAATATTTTATTCCTTTCTGTTTTAAACCTCGAAATATCTTTCAGGATCATACTGTCATCAGGGTTAAAATATTTCAGTTCATTAATGATCTCGGAGCGCGTTCCTACTTTTTCTGCAATAATTTCATAGGCGATACTCCGTGTAACAGACTGTAGCTTAGGATATTTTTTAAACTCATGTTTCATCGCTTCAAGGTAGATCGTCTTTTTATAGGAAGGTGTTTTCTGATAAAGGTTCTGGATTTCCGTTTCCAGTTTTTTAACATCAAAAATATTGGCGAAATAATTATTCAGACAGTTGGATGCATCTTTATCTTCGTTCCAGCCCTTCAAGAGTACTTTTTGGGCTTCTTCCGGCAACTCCATTTTCTTGCCGTATACCAAAGAAGCTTTTACCATCTGGCTGTTCTCTGTATAGTCTTCTGCCACCATCTGATAGTAACTGTGGGCATTTTTAAGGTCATTAAGTTCTTTGTAAAGGTCCCCTACTTTCTCTTTCTGCTGCATTTCTTTGTACAGATCGATGGCTTTTTTGTACTGTTTTGCTTTTTCGTAACACGATGCTGCTTCCGATTTATTATTTAGTTTTTTAAGATAAACCGCTGCTGCCTCATTATAGAAGCCACCATTTTCCAACGTTTTTGCCCCTCTGAAATTATCCTGAAGAAGATTCATATACACTTTTGCTGCTTTTTTATAATCCTTTTCAGCGATATATTTTTCGGCAAGTTCTTCATATTTATTTCTGATTCTATCAAATAAAGAGGTTTCCAGGTAAAAATTCCCACCTCCGGAGCCTCTTCGTCCAGAGTTTTTGCGGTTCTGTTCTTTATCTTTTAAAGCAGTGATCACAATCATGATTATAAAAGCTACGACAAGAAAAATCACCAGTGTTCCCACCACGCTCCAAAAGCTTTCGTGAAATAACTGTGCGGCAATACCAATGATCTTAAACACCGCCAGGATCATAAATGCAATCAGGAATTTGTCTATAAACGTCTGCTTATTCATCATCTTCAGGGTTTAAAATGGTTTTGTCCTCGTTAAACAGGCGATAAAGAAGCAGGATGACACAGATCACCAGAATCCATACAAACCAATTGTACCCGAACATCTTTATCAACGGGTAAAACAGATAGACCAACATGGAAACAAGGAGAACAGACAGAATCAGCTTTATCCATAAAGGCACATTGTCTCCGCCAAGGTTCAGTGATTTCCTTCTGAAGATGAAAGAATAGATTCCCACAGCTCCAAACATGAAAATCACGAGATACAGGATATCTGAGACGGAAGTTTTATTTTCTGATGCACCGGAACCTTTTTCCAATGTTCCAGTATTGGAATCTTTAACCGGAGACGGGGGAAGTTCCGTTATATCAAGCGTTCCGTAAAGCTTTCCGAGAGAATCCGCCATAAGCACCTGCTTTTTCTTTAAAACAAATTTTACAACTTCACCATTGACCGGTTTTCCCTTGCTGTACTGTTTGAGAGAATCCGAAATGCGGCGTTTCATCGCTGCTTCCTGCTGAACAAGATGTTTCGTTATTTTTTTTGAATACACCATTTTCAGGGAGTCTCTGCTGTTCTGCTCTCTGGCATTGAGCTTCTCAATATCATTTCCAACCTCGCCAAGGTTTCTGCCACCTGATTTTTTATACCGTTCTCTTTCATTTTTGTCTTTAGACATGGCAGCACCTGCAGCAATATATTCACTGGAAAGTTTTTTTCTTGTCTTTCCGTAAATAGAGTCAATTTTCAGGTCAATATCCGTCACTCCGGACTGATAAGCGATCATATCTGCCTGTGCTTTTTCAGCACCGTTCATAATTTTGCCGGATGAAACGAGAAAATCCTCTTTCACGGTTCTGTCTTTATCTGAAGGCATAAAAATTCTGAAGAGTATGGCTACAATGACAACACCCCAGAATATCCACCGGAAATTCCGGCTTCCTGATGTCTCTTTTTTATCACCAGAACCTCCAAACAGCGCACTCAGCCAGCTGTCTCCGAAAGTGAATTTTCCAAATCCGTCACCACGGGAAGTTCCCATAATATCTAAAGGCACGCCCAGCTCTACCGCTCTGTCAGGATATTTTTCTATATATTTTAAATATTTTTCAATTTCTTTTTTATTCCCTGCCATCACTTTTTTGAGGTCAAAAGGCAGGTTTCTCATCCACTCTTCTTCATTTTTTGGCTGCTGAAGGGTTGCCAGAACTTTTTCATCATCCATTTCAACGGCAAAGCTTTCGATATGCTGAGGTATTTTTACCCCATTCGATGGTTTTCTGACTCTGCCTTCTGCTATTTCGGGTTCTTTTAGTACAGAAATCCAGTTAATTTCTTCTGAAAGCTTTACAAAACCAAAATCGGGGTGCATAATAACAAACCGTGAACCGGCAGACTGCCAGTCTTCCGGATTGATCCTTGGATAAAATAGGGTATTCTCAGGAATAAAGAGTCTGTCGTTTACACACTGGAAATAAGCATTTTTACCGATTTCCTGCGGAGCTTCATCATAAAATATAAGCAGGCATCCGTACAGGACATCAGGCTGGTCTGCGGGAACAGCATAGGATTTTACTTTATGGAGATCTATCCCCAATGCTTCCATTTCATGAAGCCATACGCGTGGCGACGGGTCTTTGATCAAAAGCCCTTTTTTAGGATAGGTATTTTTCGGAAAAGGTTTTATTCTAAGCTCCATAATCCAGGATCTGATCAATAAACGCTGTTAAATATTGAGAATACATTTCTTCCATAGTCTTCACTTTCAGCAGTGTCTGTTTCGGAAGGTAATATTCCGAACCTCCATACTCTGTGTTCGTCGCTAAGGCCAAAAACCCATACTCTGTAGAGGGAATATAAAAGGTAGGAATACCGGTATTGCTGCTTTTAAAAGTAAGCATTCCCCGGGAATCCGTAATGATCTCGCTGCCATCCTGAAATGTAAACTTGTTTTTGTTCTGTTCTGCAGAGATCTTAACGGTAAACCTGTTCTTATAAAGGTTCAGTGAGTTATCATACAGCCTGCACAGTTCATTTCCTGAAATGACTAAATTATTATTCTCATTAATTCCTATTTTATTGAAGTTCCTGATTATTTTCATGCCGCTGCGATTCAGTTTAGCAACTTCTGTTTCCGCTTTTGCTATATTTTTATCTATTTCAATATCTTCATTAAAAATGGATTCCACAGACACATTTCCTTCTAAATTGATCTTATAACGGGAAGCATTCATAGACTGATGCAGATAAAAATTTCTTCCGAAATAAATAAGATGGTATGAGTTGGGAATATTGAGCCCGGTAACATTCTGCTCGGAATATTCTTTTGTATTCAGATTCAATTTGGAAATGAGCTTTTTATCCGGCTGATACTGGCATAAGATAAAATGCTGCTGTTTGTTTTTGGCGAGAGCAAACTGCCCTCTTGGTTTCACAGAAATATCTTCTATTAAAACTTCGCATCCATGATAGGTTTTGTAGTAATCATAGGAATTCCGGTCGTAATAGTTATCAGAAAGATAAGTTTTCAACAGCTGTTTTTTTGAACTCAGAATATAAAATTCACCTTCATAGAGAAACTGGGCAATTTTATTGGATGGAGTCGGAAACAGGATGGGATAGTTCTGCGGCAAATCTGTTTTCTTTCCGTTAATATTCTGAATCTTTTGTTTACGCTGTGGCGGATTGGCCCATAATTCCTTGAGCGGAAGCTTTATCTTCTGAATATGCTTGCGTGCCCCTTTATGATGTTTATAAAAGTTCAGTTCACCATCTGAAGCTGTTGTGATCAGGAATTTTAATCTGTCCCTGTTTTCGTGGATCACTTTCCTGGTCTTTTCATCAGTAAGATTTTCCTGTTGGGTAATGAAGAACACTTCAAGATCTTTTTCGGTATGCTCTTCATTAAAAAATTTTCCAAGTGCCTCTGAAACATTCAGAACCGGGCTGACCAGGTTCAGGGTTTCAATAACATCTTCCGGTTTATCAAGAGAAACAGGTATACCAGCCTGACCCAAGGCAAAAACCTTACACTCCGAATGGGCTTTCGGATGTCTGATTACCGCAATAGCTGATGCAAAGGCCAATACTTTAGGAGTTCCCCAGTTTTTCAGGGAAGTATCAATTAGGATGATTCGTTCGAAAATATTTTCTTCCGGCGGAATTTCTCTCTGGATGTACAAAGCTTCATTATTAGCCACACGGTTCATGAAAACCTCATCATCATTGGCAAATTCAGAAAGAAGCATTCTGTGGAGGTCACCTTTATTGGCCATATCCGAGATCCCTCCAATGGGCTGCTCTCCGGAAGAAAGGTGACGCATAGGGATTCTCAGCCCGCTCCAGATCCTTTTGATCAGGCTTCCTACCTGAAATGTTTTGGGCTCTTCAATTAGCTGCTGAATAAAATCCTTATCGGTTTCTACGGTCGTTTCTTCCTCTACGACTTCATCTTCCAATTCCGGTTCATCCATGTGGTCCCTCATGGCATCAACAATAGACTGGACCGTAGGGAACTTTTCATTCAGCAGATCAAGTGTACTTAAATCCCTGTTAATGGCTGAAGGGCCGGCATATTTCTTCTCGGCACTCGCTGCGAGCATATGGGGCCTTCTGTAGTAGGTGGTCAAAATCATTTCTGCCCTTCCGGCAGCCATTCTGTTATGGGAATACTGGAAGAGGGTCTGAAGCAGTACAATTCTGTTCTGTCCCTGTTTATAGATTTTATTTAATGATTTCAGTTTTTCAAGAAACTCAATGCTCTTTTCTGCTGTGAAATCAAAATTTCCGATGCTGTGAAAATTGGCGGTATGTTTCAAGGGACCTGCAAAATCGGTATAGCCATCCTGCATCGCATACAAAGCCATCAGCAATGCTCCAAACGGAGGCCATCCCTGCGGCTGAAGCTCTTTGAGGATCTCCATGATGTAAGGTCTGTAGGCAATAGCCCCAACACCGGGAATCGAGATGAGGTTATTGTCATGGTACCCGGAATCTCCGGCGATATCCTCGTCGGTTTCCCACTCCCAAAAGTAATTTTCGTATGACTGGAAATATTCGGTTACATCCATTCTTTCGTTTTTTCAGTAAGACGGAATGAACTTGCAGACAGTGGGCGGAAATCTTCTTTTTTAATGGGAAGATAGGTTCCGTTTTCGTTCCACAACAGCCATTTATCCGATTCTTTATTATATTGCTGCTGTAAAAGATGACTCATATTTTTATATTCAAAGTCAAAGCCAGCAGGTAAAAGATGGCCGTCTTTGGTCCAATATGCTTTTCCCGGCAGGCTCAGCAGCGGTGTTCCCAGAAACAATGCTTTATCATCAATAACTGTCCATTCAAGTTTTTCCAGCTTAAATTTCGGCTGTACCGGAATATTATCTTTTATATGTTCAATTGCACTTAATAATGCTGCGACAGGATGTTCTTCATTGCCTGGCTTTAATCTCACCTCAACTTTTTCACTGATTCCGAAATAATTATTGTTAGAAGCCGGGAAAGTAAGACGCAGCGCTTTGTCTATCGGTGACCAAAGTAAGGCCGTTCTCATTTTTTTACTTGGCACCAGCGCTTCTTTTCTGAATAAAAGTCCCTCACGTAGCTCGTACAGCAGAAAATCAGGCAGCTGCTGGATCTCCGCGGATATGGACTGTTCCTCAGTGAAACCTTTCAGCCACACTGTATCATCATCTAAGGCAATCTGCACGTTTTTCCAGTCCCGGATGGCACCCAGAAAGTCTTCACCAGTTCTGGGAAGTTCTGCCCAGAATTCTTTTATACAGTTTGAAGGATTTTCTGCCATAAGCTTTCAATTTCTTGCTGGATGTATTGCCTCTGCTCCGGATTTCTGATCCAGTCACAGCGGGTCTGCAGGTATCTCAATTTATCTTTGATCACATTCTGTTCTTCAAAGCTCAGCATTCCGCTGTCCCATTTTTCCACAAGGATCTTTACATCTTTCATGACTTCCTCCGGATTGGGAGTTTTGTTCTGCATGGCCTGTGGATGGGACTTTGGGGTATCATCTTTTTCAATGGTTCTGTTGATGATGCCTTCCAGAATCTCAATCTGCTCTTCTGTGTCCCAGATATGCTTCAAAACCCAGAGATCGGAAATCACCGCTTCATTTCTCCCGCAAATCAGGGCGCTTGCTGCGATCAGGTTCTGCAGTTTTACGGCTCTACGGTCGGAAATGGTAATTCCTGTATTTCTCAGGCTGATAATTGTATTTAAATAAACTTCGTAGATGGGTCTCAGGTCTATGGTTTTACACAGGTTCTGAAGTTCTCTGATCTCATCTGCAAGAATTTCAGGAATATTGGTCTCTGTTTGGTTTTCCAGCTTTCTTCCGGCCAGAAGTACCTGCTGAAGCAGTTCAGGATTTACGTAATCAACATTAATTCTGACCAGAAAACGGTCAAATAATGCGTTCAGGGATTCATCTTCTGGAAGAACATTACTGGCACCAACAAACATGAGGGCAGGAAGATGTTTTGTTTCTTTTCCTCTTTTAAATATTTTTTCATTCAAAGCGGTCAGCAGTGAATTCAGGATGGCAGAATTGGCATTGAATATCTCATCGAGGAAGACCAATGAAGCTTCGGGCATCATACCTTCTGTGTTGGTGAGTAGTTCTCCTTCTTTTAATTTTCGGATATCAAAAGGCCCGAAAATTTCGTTCGGTTCTGTAAATCTGGTTAATAAGTATTCAAAGTTTTTTCCATCTTTTACTGTTTTCGACAGTGTTCTTACTATCGCGGATTTTGCGGTACCGGGAGGGCCGTACAAAAATGCATTTTCTTTGGCCAGGAGGCATATTCCCAGCAGATCTACTACATCATTTTTTCCTACGAAAGTATCTTTTACGTAGTTGAGAACGGTATTGAGTTTTATAATATTTTGTATCATTAATTTTCTTCGGTTATGATTTTTAATTCTCGCCAGAATATCTCTTTATACAGCCCGAATTCTGCTATAAGCAATTGATTAATATAGGGAATCTCAGCCAATTCATAGGCTTTTTTTTCTACGATTCTTTCGAGATATAATTTCCTGTAAGTTTTATCTTTCAGCTCTTTTTCCCAATTGACTTTCTCCAGATTAAGCGGATATCTAATGCCGGAATAATGAAATTGAGTGAGTATTTCTTCTAAAATTTTAACCAACGGATCATAAGGATCAGCAGTTTGCATTAAAGTGATGATCTGTGGAAGGAATCGTAATGACAGATCTGCTGATAAAACAGAAGAAGTATCAGATGCTTTCAGTTTCGGGATCAGTTTATCCAGGTCTTTTGCCGTATTTTCACGGATAAGATAGAGCTGTGCACTGTAATACAGGACTTTCGCTGCCCAAACTGCACTTTCTTTATCGCAACTGATATCCGTGGACAGAAATTCCTGTCTTTCTTTTTCTAATTCTGCTTCAAGATAATCACCGGCTTCCTGTTCTTCTCTTTTTGAGATCTCATGTAAATTAGAAAAAACGGTAATGCAGCCGCTTTTCCGAAGCAGAAAAATAGTGTCTAAAAATGGTGATCTGGTTTCCATCATCTAACAAAAATAAAACTATTTTGCAGAGAATAAAATTTTTTATGTGAGTGATCCGTAGCTAAATAATCTTTATGATAAATAACTCACAAAATGCTTACTAAATTAAACTTAAATGCTGCATTTTTGCTCTCGCAGATGTAGCACATGACACAGACTATTGTATCTTTTTTTATCCTATGGGAGATTTTAGATTAATAGATCAATCTGTTATTTCAATAATATTGTTTTCAGGATCCAGAATAACACTTTCATAATATCCGTCGCCTGTTGTACGTGGTTCTCCGGCTATAGTATAACCGTCTTTCCTTAAAATTTCTGTCAGTTCATCTACTTTTTCCTTGCTTCCTGTCGAGAATGCCAAGTGGATAATTCCATATTGCTGGGCATCGTAAGAGTTTCCGCTTTCCCGGATATCCGGTCTGTTCATGATCTCTAGGCGGCATCCACTGTCAAAGCTTAAAAAATAAGACTGAAACTGTTTTACAGAATTATGGTATTTTTCATTGGAAACCGCTCCAAAATATTTCTGATAAAATTCTCTGACCTTATCCAAATCTTTTACCCAGAAGGCGATATGTTCAATTTTCATTATGTTTTATCTTTTAGTTGAGCTAAAGTAAGAAGGAGATTCCGCAAATACTTCTTCTGTGTTATTCTCTTTTGAAACTGTATTGCTTATTTCTCCTGCAGATTTCAGAGGAGTTTTTTTCTTTTTAACCACCCCGTCAGATCTTTGATCTGCCACCCTTCGGAGGAGGGGAATTTGTACTTAGAAAACTTAGGTATTGAATACAACGTTGGGATATTTCAATCTAAAAGTTGTTATCTTTGTCGCTTCAAAATAACATTATGAGTATTCACATCAGTGCAAAAAAAGGAGAAATTGCTAAAGTAGTATTGCAGCCGGGGGATCCGCTTCGTGCACAATATATTGCTGAAAATTATTTGGAAAATGCTAAACTGGTAAGCAAAACAAGAGGAATCTTTTATTATACAGGTCTTTATAAAGGTAAGGAAATTACTGTAGGAGCCAGCGGAATGGGCTTTCCGAGCATCGGGATCTATTCTTTTGAATTATTTACAGAGTATGAAGTAGATACCATCATCAGAATCGGGACGTGCGGAGCTTACACCACAGACCTTAAGCTTTTTGATATTTTAAATATTGAAAATGCTGCAAGTGAAAGTACCTATGCAAAATATGCATGGGAAATTGAAGATGAGATCCTTCCTCACCAGGGAAATATCTTTGGAATGATCAATGAAACCGCTCAGGAGCTTTCTTTAGCAACCAAAGCGATCAATGTACACAGCAGTGACATTTTCTACAGAAAAGATCCTAATATTCCTGCTATTGCTACTCAATATAACTGTCCGGCTGTAGAAATGGAAGCCTTCGGATTATTTGCGAATGCACAACATTTAGGAAAAAATGCAGCGACGATCCTTACGGTAACCGATATTATTCCTACCCACGAAAAGATTTCTGCTGACGAAAGAGAAAAAGCCCTTAAGCCAATGATGGAACTGGCTTTGGAATCGGCACTGAAAAGTCTTTAGAAACAAAACATTATTACACATAAAAAAAGAGCTTTACTTGTTGAGTAGAGCTCTTTTTTATAGTTTGAAAAAATTTCTGGCGGTTTCCGTGGTTTTTTCAGCAACTTCGGAAATGCTTATTTTTTTCCAGTAGGCAATGGTTTGTGCCACATACGGAAGAAAAGACGGCTCATTGCGGCGGTTCTGCATTCTGGGCATATTTTTCGGAAGCATAAACGGAGCATCTGTTTCTATCATCATGCGGTCCAGCGGCGTATATTTGATCACGTCTTCCAGCTGTTTAAATCTTTTATCATCACTTACAGCGCCTGTAAATCCCAGGTAAAATCCTTTGTCCAGATAGATTTTAGCTTCTTCCAAAGTTCCTGTAAAGCAATGGACAACCGCTTCCGGCAGCCTGGAAAGATATTCATCTGTGATATCATTAAACTTTTTAAAAGCTGATCTTTCATGAAGAAAAAGAGGCTTATGAACCTCAACAGCCAATTCCAGCTGGGCTCTGTAGCATTTTTCCTGAATGGGTCTGGGAGAAAAATCCCGGTCAAAATCCAGTCCGCACTCTCCTACCGATACCACATGATTTAATCTCAAAAGGCTCTTAAGTTCCAGAATACTTTCCTGAGTAAAGGATTTGGCGTCGTGAGGGTGAATTCCTGCTGTTGAAAATAAAATTTCAGGATAGTCTTCTGCAATCTCTGCGGATTCTTTGCTTCCGCGTACGCTTGTCCCGGTGAGGATCATTTGTTCCACTCCATTATCCAGTGCGCGGTTGATCATTTCTTCATGTTCATTATAGAACTGTTTATTGGTCAGGTTAATGCCAATATCAATGTATGTATTCATTTGTTTTTGATTTGTATAAAGGTAACAAACAGGGTTGATTTGTTTTGTTAAATTTTTGATCTGGACCTTTATATCTGCAAAATTATCTGCACAGTACGCAACCTTTTTACGCAGAGCAATTTATATCATTCATTGATAAATACTTCCAGAAAACCGATCATCTGTTTCCCACCGTGACTCCAGCGGATCCCGTGGCCTTCTTTTTCCCTGACTTCAAAAACAAGTTCATGTTTGTAATGATAGAAGACATTCCACCAGGTTCTGCTGTCCAGAATATAGCTGATCTTTTCCATAACTTTTTCCTGTTTCTGCAGGTTATTCCCTTTGATTTCACCCCAAAATTCATCATCCATTCTTCCGATATGCTTTTCCCAGGCTCTCTGCGCAATGGTAATTTCGCTGTTAAAAGGTTTCCGGCAGGCTTCAAGCAAAGTGTCTTTCAAAGGTGGAACAGCATTTTCATCCCGGACGCTGGCAGAAGTCAGGCGCTGTCCTAAAATATTCAGCCAGTGTTCAAAAGGTACTTTTTCAAGATGATCCGCTTTTAGCTCATCAGTATCTTTGTTTTGAAATATATTGATAAAGAGATTAAAACTTTCTTTTCTGTCCGTTTTGATTTCTTCATTAAAATATGGAAGTTCCCATTCCAGGTTATTGTTCTGAAATTTCAGGATATTATCTTCCATAGTTTGCAGATGCTCTTGAGCAAGAACAGCCTGATATTTTTCTTTCCAGGAATCGGAAATCAGTGGAATATAAGGTTTAAACATATCCATTTACAGACAATTTTAAAAGATTGACATCCAAATTTTCTTCTGTGATCAAATATCCGATCAGATTGAACCATTTCCCACAGTTATCCAGTATCCATGCATCTGATGATACTGCTATCCCTGAGTTTTCTGCTAAAAATTTATCCGGACTGTATTCCAGTACAGCTTCCCAGTTCAGGTTATTTTCCTGAGCAAAATCAAGAATGATCTGCCTGATTCTCCCGCTGTTTGAAACCGGCTGATCAAAAACCCAAACCAGCTTTTCAAGGCCCGCTTTATGGAAAAATTCCGCAACAATTTCCACTGCTCTCTGAGTTTGGGTTACCCGTTTATAAGTTCCGTGAACTCCTGAAAGATCACGGAAACATCCATCTAATCCTTCAAAGATAAAAGCCCCTGAAAGCAGGCTTTCCAACAAAATCAATACATTGAAACCATCCAGATAAATGACTTTATCCTTCAGAGCTGATATTTCCAGCTGTCTGATTTTTCTGTTCTTAATCTGCTCCTGGGATGCGGATGCCCCACGCAGTGCCTGGATCTGACGTGTTTTCAGTTTGTATCGATTTCCTACAAGTTCAGAGGATGCTTTTTCAGGATAATCCCGGCTCAATAAATACAGCATATCCTGAATCGCCATTTTCAGCTTATCAACTTGCTTTTCTGAACCGAACAGCACATCATCGGCTGTATTTTTTCCACGGTTTCTGTTATTCATCCTCAAAAATAGTTTTTTAGACGGATATAATTAGTAATCTGCCTTTATCATTATATTATCTGTTGATTTATCAACATCTGAAATGTGGAGTTATACATTTTACAACAAAAGAGATATTTTATACAACATTTTAATTTCCATAAGAGATATGTTTGCAGTGAATAAAAATATCGATTATGAATAAATTGAAAAAAATATGTTACCTGTTTACAGCCATGCTTATTTCTGCTGCTTTTATATCCTGCTCTGATGATGATATGGCTACGGAACAGCTCACCCCTTCACAAGTTCTTTCTTCTACTCCATGGGAAACAACGGCAGCCAAAGATAAAAACGGAAATCCTGTAGCTTTGACTGATGCCAATGTAGCGGGTTTTGTAGGTTTTGCTTACTTTAAATCTGACGGAAATTTTGCTATCTACAGCCTCAATGATATTTTAAGATCCAGAGGAACATGGTCTGTGGATTCTCAGGGAAAAACGAGGGTGATTACAGCACTTAATCCTGACGGAACTTCTATTTTCAGCCGTACTGTAGATATTCTTGTATTGAACAGCAGTGAATTCACGTATAGAATTCACACAAACCCCAATGACCCTTCTGTTTATTATGACATCATCCATACAAAAACAGCCCATTCAGAGCCAACCAACGGACAGCTTGCTTTAGCTTCTACTCCTTGGGAAACTACCGGAGCCAAGGATAAGAACGGAAATCCGGTAGCTTTAACCGATGCAAGCGTAGCGGGATTTGTGGGCTATTCTTATTTTAAAGCAAACGGTACCTTTACGATTTACGGGCTGAATAATATTCTGAGATCTCAGGGAACATGGTCTATTTCTCCGGACGGAAAGAAAAGAACGATCACGGCTATGGATGCAAACGGAAATGTACTTTTTACCCGGATTGTTGATATTCTTGTTCTGAACAGTGCGGAATTTACCTACAGAATTACTCCTGATGCTGGTAATCCTTCTGTTTATTATGATATTATCCACACCAAAGTGGATCACCTGGAACCATAATGTTTTTAAATTAGTGGTTGATCTTGAATGTAAGCCGCCGGCCCGAATTCGGGCCGGCGGCTCCTTTTTACTATGCTTATTGCCGTTTGATATTCAATCACTGAAGCAGAATTCTATTGCCTGTTTTTACATAATCTCTTGCCACCATTTTTTCCAAGTTATCTTTCCCAGCTGATCAAGATCCGCTTTTTCGCCAATCATAGGAAGTGTAACCGGGAGACCATTCTCTTCTGCATATTTTGAAACAAGCTCCAATGGTTCGAACCATGGATGCTGGGCTAATTTAAATTTAGAATTATGGACCGGAATAAAATTCTGGGCTTTCAGCTCCTGTACTTCTTTGATGATCTGCTCTGGAAGACTGTGGATGTAAGGCCATTTTTCATTGTACTGACCGCATTCCATCACCGCAAGATCAAAGGGTCCGTATTTGTCCCCGATCTCTTGAAAGTGATCTCCGTAACCGCTGTCACCGCCTAAGAACAATTTTCTAGATGGAGTCTGTAATACAAAGGATGTCCACAAGGAGATATTCCGGTTCAGAAGTCTTCCTGAGAAATGTCTTGCGGGAGTCAGTGTAATAGTGAAGCCATCTGCTAAATGGATGCTGTCCCACCAGTTTTTTTCGATAATTTTTTCTGAATCCCAGCCCCAATACTCGAAATGCTGCCCTGTTCCCAGTCCGCAAATCACGTGATTTACTTTATTTTTGAGTGTCTTAACAGTGGAATAATCCAGATGATCCCAATGATCATGGGAGATCAGGAGGAAGTCTATATCCGGCATATCTTCCGGCTTATAGTGATCTGACCCCTGAAAAGCTTTTATGGAACCCGGCATTGGTGAAGCATTGCCACTGAAAACAGGATCTACAAGAAATTTCTTGCCATCGGTCTGGATAAAGTAAGAACTGTGTCCGAACCATACAAGAACATTTTCTTCGGGTTTAAGGTTCTTCAGATCTGTGATCACAAAAGGGATGGGTGATTTTGGACTTACATTTTCTATTTTACATAGGGTCTGCAGGAGTAATTTGGTCATGCTTTCTCCTTCCCGTAATGCGGGTGTGGGAAGTATATTCTGAAATTTTCCGTTGGTATAGTTGGTCAGCGTACTGAAATAGGTTTTTCTTTTTTCATTGGGATACTGCCCCATTTGTTTTTTAAAATTCATTTTCACTGTTTTTTTAATGCTCGGAATCCCGGTCATGAAGATTTGATCAGATGAATAAATATAAGAATAGATTTCTTATTTATATGAATCAACGGATAAAGGAAGTATTTTACTTTATGAGCACTGAAATTCTTTTACCGGGTCTGACTTTAAGTAGTATAATTTCTATAAAAAAAATCCGGCCTCTGTGAATTTTTATTTATTTTCCCAATGCGATGTAACAAACCTCCAGTAATAACTGTCTTATTGGTGAAATATCACTTTGAATGAAAATAATTATATCTTCAGTTTCTTTATTAATAGGTTCTTTAACATTTGCGCAAGTAAAAACTGACACTATCAAAGAGAAGGAAAACCAAATTGAGGGGGTTACGTTAACGGCAAGAAAACCTACTGTAGAATCTAAGGTGGACAGAACGGTGTTTAATGTATCCAACAGCTCTATTCTTGCAGGAAATACAACCTGGGATGTCCTTAGAATGACCCCTTTGGTGAGTATTGATAATAACGATGCTATAAAAGCGGAAGGTGAATCGGTGACGGTTTACATCAACGACAGAAAATCTGTTTTTACAGGGAAGGAATTAAAGGAATACCTGAAAACCATTCCTGCGGATAACCTGATGAAAATTGAGGTGATTACAAGTCCGTCATCCCGTTATGAAACAGCCGGATCGGTCATCAATATTGTACTGAAAAAGAGGGATGATGAAGGAATGAAGGGCAGTGTAACTTTTAATAACAGACAGAATACTAAAAATTCTCAGTATACGAATCTTAATCTTAACTATCATAAGAAAAATTTCACCCAGACTCTTGTCGGAAGCTACAGCGACAATACATGGGCGCAGAAAAGTCTATACATTAACTCTTTATATAAGGATAATGATGTTACCCAAACTAATAATGAAAATATAAGCAGAAATAAAAGTCCTTCTCTTTCTTCTACCTCCGAATATGAACTGAATGATAAAAACAATATAGGACTCATTCTGGAATATTACCAAAGCAAAAGTTCCACAACGTCGGATTCCGACTTCATCAGATCGAAAAATGATGTACTGTTCGATTCTTATCATCAGGATCAGAATGCAACAGGGCGTTACCGGACGCTGGGAACCAATGTCTTTTATAAGTATTATGATAAAGAGAAAAACAGGATATTGGATGTCAATTTAGGATCCAATTACAATTCTCAGGAAAATACAAATGAGTTTTTAAAAACATCCAATATATCACCGGCTGTGAGCCTGTTAGGCCTGAATTCTCATGAGCAGACCCGAAACTATTATCTGAAAGTAGATTATACACAACCGCTTGGAAAAGGTGGAAGTTTTGAAGTGGGTGGAAAAATGGATTTCAACAACAATGTAATCCCAAATAATCTGTCCGGGAACAATGCCGAAAATCTTCGTCCGAATGATGTTTTCCATTATGAAGACAATATCAATTCCCTGTATGTGAACTACAGCAAAACTTTCTTCGAGAAGCTGGAAACAAGAGTGGGAGTCCGCTATGAACATATTGATTATAAAATGAAACAGGATGTAGCCGGTACAGAAAGAAAAGATTCTTACGGTACTTTACTTCCCAATTTATTGGTGAAATATTCTTTTTCGGATAAGTATGATCTGAGTCTGACTTATAACCGTAATCTCTGGCGCCCATGGTATTCGGAATTTAATCCTTTTCTTGTCCCTACCAATGACGGAACCTATTCTCGCGGAAATATGGACCTGGAACCTAACCCCAGCCACAGGCTCTATATGAAATTCGGTATTCTGAAAAAATATTTTCTTTCAGCAAGATATATGTATACAGACAGGGATTACTGGACATCTATTGCGGAGGAAAACAGCAGAACGGTCAGTCTGCCTGCCAATTTCAACGGAAAGGTACAGAAGTATTATCTGTTTGCGAATACCAACCAGACTTTCCTGAAAAATAAAATGAACGTGAACCTGGGAGTTGGATGGTACTATATCGACAATCATGATTTCAACGAGGTTAATGACCTGAAGGGTAAAAATTATATAAGCTATCTGGGTGCCTCAGCCAACCTGTCGTACACCAACCTCTTTGACAAAAATATTAACCTGAGTGCATGGGTAGAGCTTTCCAATCAGAACAATGGGAATTCCTATGCTAATAAGACGAATATTTTCCACAATATTTCTGCCACCAAGATATTCCCTAAAACACAGATGGAACTAAGCCTTCAGCTGATGAATATTTTCAGCAGACCCAATTTTGATTCCACCACCTTCAGCCAGGTCGGAACCACCAGAAGTTCTACAAGATCAGACTGGTACGGATTTTCACTTACTTTTGTGAAACGTTTTGGAAATCAGAAGGTAAAAGGAAATACAAAAACAGATGTGGAGAAAAACGGCGGCGGCGGAAAATAAAGTAAGACAAAAGGAGAATACTAAAAAAAGACACCTGCAATCATGTAAGTGTCTTTTTAATGTATACCTGAAGAATATCCTTAGTTCAGGATTTCATTCATCTGCGTTAAAATAATAGGTTTTCCATCGGTCACTACAATGGTATGTTCATGCTGTGCCATATAACCGCCTTTGTTCCCTACCATCGTCCAACTGTCATTGAGCTCTACTGCCAAGTTTGAAGATGTTGAAATAAATGTTTCGATGGCCACCACAGAATTCTTTTTGAACCGTCTGGAATCGAAACGGTTTTTATAATTAAACAGCTCATCGGGCTGCTCATGTAAGCTTTTCCCAACACCATGTCCGGCAAGATTCTTAATCACTTTAAAACCTCTTTTTTTGGCCTCCGTTTCCATAAGAAAACCAATATCGGCTATTTTTACGCCTCCTTGTATAGAATTGATGGCTTTTTGTAAAATATCTTTGGAAGCATCTACCAGTTTTTGGTGTGAATTGATATCTTTTCCGATAATAAAAGAACCTCCGTTATCGGCCCAATATCCGTTCAGTTCTGCCGAAACATCAATATTAATAAGGTCTCCTTCTTTTAAAATCCGTTGATCCGTTGGAATCCCGTGACAAAATTCATTGTCCACACTGATACAGGTCCAGCCGGGAAAGCCATACGTTAAATAAGGAGCAGATTTTGCACCGAAATCTGAAAGGATCTTAGCTCCATATTCATCAATTTCTTTCGTTGTCATACCAGGTTGGGCATAATTAGTCATCTCTTTTAAGGTATAGGCAACAGCTTCACTCACTTTCTGCATTCCTGCTAATTCATGTTCATTCGTTATCGACATCGTTATTTCTTTTGGTTATAGGTGGAAAATATTTTTTCAGAAGTTCAATATCCTTTGAGAACTACAAAGTTATGGATTTGAAATATTATTTAAAGTATTCCCTATAAAAAACCGTCTCACCTTTGACGGTGAGACGGCTTCCTGTAAAGATATCAACAAATATATTTTAGTTAATAAGCATAAAAGGGATACCCTCTGCTACATAATTAACTGCAGTTCCGGGGTAAGTGGAATAATAGTGATCTGTTTAAATTATAAGCAGGTTCTAAATGTTTCTAAAAATTTGATATATATTTATCTATCAAAATTTATACATGTTAGAAAATTTCGAATTTTATCTTTTTTTAGTTCTGCTCATTACACTGCTTATTATGCTGGCAAAAAAAATTCAGGTTGCCTATCCGGTTTTGCTTGTATTGGCGGGACTTTCAATAAGTTTTATTCCTGGAGTACCATCCATAAAAATAGACCCTGAATTAATATTTATCATTTTTTTACCACCCTTATTGTATGAAGCGGCCTGGTCAACTTCATGGAAAGAACTTTGGCGGTGGCGCAGAATTATCTTTAGTTTTGCTTTTGTTGTTGTATTTTTCACCGCATTATCAGTTGCCGTTTTTGCTAATTATTTTATTCCGGGATTTTCTTTAGCTTTAGGCTTTTTATTGGGCGGAATTGTTTCCCCACCCGATGCAGTGAGTGCCGGAGCGATTTTAAAATTTGTAAAAGTACCCAAAAGACTGGCTTCCATTCTTGAAGGTGAAAGTTTGCTGAATGATGCTTCTTCTTTAATCATTTTTAGATTTGCCATGATTGCAGCAGCAACCGGACAATTTGTATGGCACGAAGCAGCGGGAAGCTTTGTATGGATGTGCATTGGCGGTGTAGGAATCGGATTGGTCATTGCCTATATTTTTCTGAAAATGCACAAGATTTTACCCACCGATCCCAATACTGATATTTTACTCACTTTTATTGCGCCATTTTCGATGTATCTGGCGGCAGAACAGCTTCATGCTTCCGGAGTTTTGGCCGTGGTAAGTGGCGGTCTGTTTCTCTCTTATCGCAGTCACGATTTTTTGAGCAGTGCCTCCCGGATACGTACAGTAACAGTTTGGGAAAGTTTTTGTTTTTTGCTGAATGGAATTGTTTTCATGCTCATTGGTTTGGATCTTCCCGAAATTGTTTCCGGCTTAGGTGACACCGATATTTATACAGCAATAGGCTATGGAATTGCCGTTACCGCAGTTCTGGTTATTGTGAGAATTTTCGCGGGCTATGCAGCGGTGGTTACAACTTTAATTATGAGGAATTTCATCACCGTTGCAGATGCACAATCTCCTGGCTGGAAAACACCCATGATCATTGGCTGGACGGGAATGAGAGGCGTAGTCTCTTTGGCTGCAGCACTTTCAATTCCCTTGACTTTAGAAGACGGAACTCCGTTTCCACAAAGAAACCTGATTCTTTTCATCACATTTGTCGTGATTCTTTTAACATTACTTGTTCAGGGGCTTACCCTTCCTTTTTTATTAAAAAAATTTCCATCAATAGACCGGGATTTTGTGAGAAGCGAAAAGGAAATTGATTACGAAATTCAGAACAGTCTTGCTCAGGTGGCCGTTGATAAAATCCGTAACGATTATACCCATAAAATAGAAAGCTTCCCCGCATTGAAAGATCAGTTGGAGAAATACGAAAAGCAGTTGAGCAGTTCTGAAATCATTATTAATTATACTGAATACCGAAATATTTATATTGACATTCTCGAAACTCAAAGGCTCTGGCTTATTAATAAAAACCGCGAAGAACTTTTGCTGGATGAGGAAATCATCAGAAAACATCTTCGTTTACTCGATCTTCAGGAGGAAAGACTTAATATGAAAAGTTAGAGGTTTTGATAAGCAAGAACAGGAATTATTATAGCCTGTGATGATAATTAATCAAGGTCTTTTTAAAATAGCTAATGCTATGTTGTAGGAAAAATAAAAAAACCGTAATAATTATTACGGTTTTTTGTGGTCCCACCTGGGCTCGAACCAGGGACCACCTGATTATGAGTCAGGTGCTCTAACCAACTGAGCTATAGGACCTCAAAACTTGGTTAAATTTTGTGATTGCAAAAATAGTAAAATTTCCTTCACCACAAAACTTTTTATTGCTTTTCTTGACAAAGTTCTACCAATACCCCATTCGTGGATTTTGGGTGCAGGAAGACAACTAATTTGTTATCAGCACCTTCTTTAGGTTCTTCGGAGATAAATTGGAAACCTTCTTTTTTTAATCTTTCGATCTCTTCAAGAATATTTTCCACACCAAACGCTAAATGATGGATACCTTCACCTTTTTTATCAATAAACTTTGAGATCGGACTTTCCGGATTGCTGGCTTCTAACAGCTCAATTTTGCTTTCCCCGGTCCCGTAAAAAGAAGTTACTACTCCTTCCCTTTCCACACTTTCTTTTTTATAAGATTCTTTTCCTAACAGTTTGGCAAAAAGGTCATCAGAGATTCCTAAAGATTTTACGGCAATACCGATATGTTCTAGCTTCATAAGTACTAATAAAATATAATTAAATCGTAAATTTGATACCGGAGCTGAATTTCAAAGGTATCAATTCAAACAAAAGTACTAAATTTGCATAACTTATGGAAAGTAACAGACAAAGAAAAGTAGCACAGATCATCCAGGAAGACTTCGCAGAGCTTTTCCGCAAACAGGCTTCAGAAAGCAAGCAGAGTATATTGGTATCCGTTTCAGATGTAAAAATATCGGCAGATCTGGGTATTGCTAAAATTTATTTAAGCATTTTCCCGCAGGAATTCCGTTCTGCGGTGATGAAAGAAATTGAAGAAAACAAACCTCAGTACAGAAATTTTATCGGCCAGAAAATGGCAAAACAGGTACGTATAATTCCGCAGCTTAACTTTTATCTGGACACCGCTCTTGATGATGTTGAAAAATTGGAAAGAGAACTAAGAGGCGAAGGCGACAATCCGGTTTTATAAATCTTGAAAAATATTGCATTTTACATAGCATCCAGATACCTTTTGGCTAAAAAAGGGAGCACCGCCGTGACGTTCATAACGTGGCTTTCGGTAGGTGCGATGACGGTTGCTGTGACTGCAATGTTTGTGATTATTTCAGTATTCTCAGGCCTCGAAACCCTGAACAAAGACCTGATCTCCAATCTTCACGCAGATCTCACCCTGAAAAGCACTTCAGGAAAAACAGTGAAAGATCTGGATAAGGTCACTACAGTTTTAAAAAACAATAAAGCAATCAGCAGTTTTTCCCGCGTCATTGAGGAAAAAGTATATGTTAATTATAAAGGCAAAGGCGATATTGCTTACTTAAGAGGAGTTGATTCCGCTTATATAAGTGTCAATCCAATTGATAAAGATGTATTCTATGGAACTTACCCAAGTTTCGAGTACTCTAATGAAGTATTGATGGAAACCAACCTGCACAACAGACTTTCTATTCCCATAGACTCTACAAGCAATTATGCCACAATCTTTATGCCCAAGCCGGGAACCGGCATCATCAATAAGGAAGAGGACATCTATAATAAAAGAGATTTTCTTGTAACTGGAGTTTTTCCCGGAAAAGAGCAGCTGGACAGTTATATCATTGCGCCCATAGAACTTACCGAGGAATTACTCAGCCTTCCAAAAAAATCAGCGTACCAGATTGTAATCAAATTAAAAAATCCTGAAAATGCTGATGCCGTAAAGCAGAGCCTTCTTACTTCATTGGGAAAAAATATTGAAATAAAAACCAAGGAAGAAGAAAATGCGGCGTTCTGGAAGATGATCAATACAGAAAAATTGTTCATCTATCTTATCTTTGCACTGGTGATCTTCATTACAACCTTCAATCTGGCCGGAGCAATTATCATTCTTCAGCTTGACAAAAGAGAACAGTCAAGATCCCTTATTTCACTCGGTTTTCCGATCAGTCATTTGAGAATGACCTATTTCTACACCGGACTTCTTATCGTGATTTCCGGAGTGATCTCCGGGTTAATTGCAGGAACCTTACTCTGCTATTTCCAACTTTACACGGAATTTTTCAGAGCTAATGAGATACTTCCTTTCCCTGTAAAGATCGTTGGAAAAAATTATCTTATCGTAGCGTTTACCGCTTCCCTATTCGGGATCATCATTTCGTGGTTCTTTTCCAAAATCAGCAAAGACTATATTACTAAAAGTTAATATGTCCCGTTTGAAATAAAATCAGTCCATTTTCAATTTTTTGTACCTTTACGGCCCAATTTTTTTTAAATGAAACGAATTTTATCTTTTTTCCTGTTAAGCATCACATTTATTTTTGCTTCAGCACAGGCTCCTGCCGGTTATTATAATGCAGCTGCCGGGCTTACGGGGGCTCCACTTAAAACTGCACTTAAAGGCATTATTGAACAAGGTCATCAGGATCATGGTTACGGCGGCTTATGGACAGCCTACGCAACGACTGACCGTGATTTTTTTTACGAAAATGACGGAACGATTCTGGATATTTATTCTGAAAGACCAAACAGTTCGGACCCTTACACATACACTCTAGGTACAAACCAGTGTGGCAGTAATGGGTATAACAGTGAAGGAGACTGTTACAACAGAGAACATATTGTTCCTCAAAGCCTATTTAGTCAAGCCAGTCCAATGGTATCAGATATTCATTTCATCCGTGCAACCGATGGAGAGGTGAATAATAAGAGATCTAACTACCCTTTTGGTAAAGTACAAATTGCCTCTTTTATATCAGAAAACGGATCTAAACTTGGAAATTCAGTATCACCTGGATATGGAGGGACTGTATTTGAGCCCATTGATGCTTTTAAAGGTGATGTAGCCAGAATGATCTTCTATTTTGTGACGAGATATGAAACTCAATTGTCAGGTTTTACATCATCCAACGGTACGGGAAATATGCTGGGGACATCGGCATATCCGGGACTTCAGGCATGGGAGCTGAACCAGCTTATGATATGGCATGCAATGGATCCCGTTTCTCCTGAAGAGATTTCCAGAAACAACGCATCATATACTTATCAGGGAAACAGAAATCCATTTATAGACAACCCTTCTTACGCTGAACAGATCTGGGGAACACCTGTTATAGATACCCAGGCTCCAACCGCTGCTACCAACCTTATTACTCAGAACCCAACTTCCAATACTATTTCTTTAAGCTGGACAGCTGCTACAGATAATATTGGTGTTACAGCTTACGATATATATGCTAACGGAATACTGAAAACTACAGTTGCAGGAACTACAGCTACTGTTCAGGGACTATCTCCGTCTACTACCTATACTTTCTATGTGATTGCTAAAGACGCTTCAGGAAACTCTTCTCCACCAAGTAACAGCGCAATTGGAACTACGCTGGCAGGACAGCCTGGAAATACCAGCTGCGGGACAGAAAACTTTGAAAATATTCCGGCATCAGACTCAGGTTATTTAATAAGAACATGGACAAACAATAATATTACATGGACAGCTAACTTTGCAAGAACAGACCAAACCATTAACGGAAGAGCAATTACTCTTCAAGGTGGAGATTTAACAAGCTCTACAATTTCAGGAGGAGTACAAAGTATAACAATAACCACTCAACGAAAATTCACTACTGGTTCAAATGGTAATTTAAATATTGAAGTTAATGGAACTGTAATAGGAACGGTTCCATACAGCACAACAGTAACCACGACAACAATTAACGCAAATATCAGTGGAAATGCAATTATTAAGGTCATTAACCCAGGCTCGAATAGAGTTGCCATAGATGACCTTACATGGACATGCTTCGGTTCATTAGGAACTTCAGATGTGAATAAGGGCAAATCTGAATTCACTATCTACCCTAACCCGGTAAAAAACAATGAATTATCTGTAAAAGGTGAAAATTTAAACAAAATATCAAAAGCTGAGATCTATGACCTTTCAGGAAAACTGATTGAAACAATTGCAAATCCTTTCAGAAATTCCAATAAGATCAATCTTAAAGGACTTGCTAAAGGAAATTATATCTTAAAAACAGACCATTTCTCTACAAAATTCATCGTAGACTAAACTGTAAAAAATATTTGATAACAAAGACCGATTTATTCGGTCTTTTTTTTATTTTTGATACATGGATTCCAATAAAAAATTAGGACTGATAGGAAAGAATATTTCCTATTCCTTTTCTAAAAAATTCTTTGAAGACAAGTTTCAGAAGCTGATGCTGAAAAACTTTACTTATGATATTTTTGATCTGAATGAAATTGATAAAGTAAATATCCTCCTGGATGATCCTGAGCTTTTGGGATTCAATGTTACTATTCCTTACAAAGAAAAGATTGTTGACTATCTTGACGAGCTCAGCGACGAAGCAGAAAAAATTGGCGCCGTCAATTGTGTTCTCATCAGAAACGGTAAAAAAACAGGCTATAATACCGATGCTTTCGGTTTTGAAAAAACACTTCTGCTTCACAAAAAAGCCCATCAGGACAAAGCGTTGATTCTGGGGAACGGAGGTGCTGCAAAAGCTGTGAAATATATCATGGATAAACATGGAATTCCATCAATTATCATTTCCAGAAATACCGAAATTAATTTCAAGAATCTGGACAGCGAGACGGTCCGCGACCATAAGATCATCATTCAGTGTACTCCGGTAGGCACGTTTCCAAACGTGGAAGACTGCCTGGAATTTCCTTTCGAAGGAATTACCCCGGAACACCTTATTATTGATCTTATCTACAACCCGAACTACACCCAGTTCATCATTAAAGCCTCAGAAAAAGGAGCCAAAACAGTCAATGGTTATTATATGCTTGAGCAGCAAGCAGAAAAAGCTTGGGAAATTTGGAATTTTCAAAAAAAATAACCTAAATTAGTACCTTAATTGGCTTTACTGCTATATACAAAAGGATATTAACGCCACTCACATAAAAGATTTGCTATGATTACAGAAAACAATCTTTCTGAAAACGAAGAAAATAAAAATTCTAACGAAGTATCTCAAGAGGAAACCCCAAAAACCTCCGTATCTCAGGGCGAAAATGCTCAGGATGAAGATGCAGAACATCTGGAAGAGGAACATACTGATGATATTTCCCTAGCTGATGCTTTGAAAGAAATGGAAGCCATTATCAACTCGGCCAATGCCGGTGAAAATTTCAAAAGATTCAGTCAGTTAAAAGAAAAAGCAAGTCATTACATTCATGATGAAGTGGAGGACAAAAAACATGAGTATATGGAAGGGGGAAATGCTCCTGAAACCTTCAGTTATGAGCATCCTTTACAGTCCAAACTCTCTGCTTTGGTTAATATATTCAGGGAAAAACATGACAGCTACCAGAAATCTCAGGATGAGGAGCAGAAAAAAAACCTTGATCACCGCCAGAATATTATAGAAAGGCTTAAAAATCTTTATACCAATTCTGAGCCGGGAACCAATCTTTTCAAATCCATCCGCGAGATCAAGGAAGAATGGTCAAAAGCCGGCCAGGTTGCAAAATCTGAATTCAAAATCCTTAATAATAATTACTTCCACCATCTGAACCAGTTTTATCAGATGCTGGACCTGAATAAAGAATTTCTGGAGCAGGAATTCAGTCACAATTTAGAGAAAAGACAGCATATCATTGCACGTGCCAAAGAACTGGAAAGTGAGCCTGTAATTCAGAAAGCCCTGAACGAGCTTCAATATCTCCACAAGCTTTGGAAAGAAGAAGCTGAGCCTGTAGCAGAAGAATTCCGTGAAAAAACATGGGAAGAGTTTAAGGAAATATCCAATAAGATTCACGAAAGAAAATCTGAACTTTCTGCAGCTATTGAAGGCGAACAGAATGATAATCTGGAAAAGAAAAACCAAATTATCGCAGAAATCAAAAAACTATCTGAGCCTTCCGAAACTCCTAACCACAGCTACTGGCAGAATTCGATCAAAAGAGTTGAAGACCTTCGTACCGAATTCTTAAAAACAGGAAGTGTTCCCCGAAAACTGTCCAACCAGAACTGGAATGATTTCAAAACAACACTCAGAGCTTTCAATACAACAAAAAATAATTACTATAAATCTCTCAAAGGTTCTCAGCAAACCAATCTGGAGGAGAAATTAAAACTCATTCAGACTGCTCAGGACAATATGAACAGTGAAGAATGGGATATCGCCGTTCCTCTGTTCAAAAAACTTCAGGAAGACTGGAAAAAAATCGGGCACGTTCCAAAGAGCATGACCAATAAGATCTGGGACGAATTCCGTGACGCCTGTAACACTTTCTTCAACAATTACAGAGAAAAAAACAATGCATCCAACGATAACTGGAAAGAGAACTACAAGCAGAAAAAAGAAATTCTTGAAGACCTGAAAACCGTTTCCAATGACGAAGGCAGTATTGAAAGAATAGAAGCCATAAAAACTGCCTGGAACAATATCGGAAAAGTACCGAGAGACAAAATCTCAATCAATACCGAGTTCAACAGAACGTTAAGAGAGAAGCTGAAGCTGAATAAGATTAACGAACTTGAGCTGAAAGAAGAAGGCTTAACGGAAAACCAGCTTACAGATAAAGCCAGAAAAATCAAGAGCCAGATTTCTGATCTTGAAGGAGAAATAGTAAAACTGGAAAATAACCTGGCATTCTTCAACAAACCGTCAAGAGAAAACCCTCTCCTTAGGGATACGTTCAATACAATCGACGAGAAGAAGGCTCATCTGGAAACTTTAAGGCAGAATCTTCACAATATCATTACCGGAGATTAATCTATAAACAATATAAAAAAGGCGGAGCAAAGAAATTTGTCTTCGCTTTTTCTTTTACCTTATGAACAACGACGAATTATATATAAAAAGATGCATTGAGCTCGCTCAAAAAGCCTTGGGCAAAACCTACCCCAACCCTCTTGTAGGCAGCGTGATCGTCCATAACGGAAAGATTATCGGGGAAGGATACCACCATAAAGCCGGGGAAAACCACGCTGAAATCAATGCGATCAATTCTGTAGAAAACAAAGATCTTATACCGGAATCTACGATCTATGTATCGCTGGAACCATGTGCCCATTACGGAAAAACGCCGCCGTGTGCTTTAAAAATTAAAGAACTAGGTTTCAGGAAAGTAGTTATTGGTGCTATGGATTCTCATGACAAAGTGAATGGGAAAGGGAAAAAAATAATTCAGGATGCGGGTATTGAAGCTGTTTCAGGAATACTGGAAAAGGAATGTATTGAACTGAATAAAAGATTTTTCACCTATCATGAGAAGAAAAGGCCTTACATCATTCTGAAGTGGGCAGAATCAGGAGACGGATTTTTAGATAAAGACTTCAAACCAACAGCCATTTCAAATTCTCTAGTCAATCAATTTGTACATCAACTAAGAGCGAACGAACATGCTATTTTGGTTGGAACACAGACTGCCTTAAATGACAATCCGGGCCTCACCGTAAGAAATGCTGAAGGAATAAATCCAGTAAGAATCCTGATTGATTTCGATCTGAAAGTACCCCGAAATTTTAAAATCTATAATGATGAAGCACCAACTTTGGTAATCAACAGCAAAAAAGAAGGCACTGAAGGCAACATTAAATTTATAAAAGCTGGAAAAGAAAACTTCCTGCACGACCTGATGAATGCTCTTTACAAGGAACAGATACAGTCTGTTATTATTGAAGGCGGCCGTTTTACATTACAGCAATTTATTAATGCTAACCTTTGGGATGAAGCTATTGTAATCAGAAATGAAAATCTGAAACTGGAAAATGGCACTCAAGCGCCTAAGCTAGATTTAAAATCTCACGGGATTGAAATAATTAGAGACAACACAATTTCGTTTTACCGTCCCAAACATAAGGCTGGCTTATTTACAGCTTCAAAATAACCCTTTTTTACTATTTAATGGTTTAATACCATCATACATCAATTTAACATAACAAAATTGTTTCAAAATCCCATTATTAATTTAAAATAAATAATTAACTTTATGGTGAATTAAAATATAAACCAAATAGCAATCAAATGAAAAATCTAAAGAAAATTTCAAGAGAAAATCTAAAACAAGTAAAAGGAGGATTAGTTAAACTGGAAAATTGCGTTGTACTCTACGGATGCCCACCAAACACAAGAACATGTTATTGGAGAAACCCAGGCGGTGGCGGTGGTGATGTTATTTGTGCATAACTGATAAATTAAAAGTCAAATGAAAAATCTAAAGAAAATTTCAAGAACCGATTTAAAAAATATTAGCGGTGGTACAATTGTATTTGTAGACTGTACATTACCTACCGGGGAACCTACCCGATGCAGAGATAAGTGTCCTCAGGATTTCTGCGGCTCGACAAGCTATATGTGCTTACTTCCATTAGACTATTGTGGATCTTAGAAGATTCACGTATTCCGTTAAAAAGATACAGAAAGCCGTCAAAATATTGATGGCTTCTTTTTTATTGATCATTGTGTAACTTATAAAGCATTTTATACTTTTGCATTTATAAAGCCGGCTGCAATGACGTTCGAATATAAAACCATAGAAAAACCCATAGAAAATACTTTATTAAAAGAAAAAGGAAGCAAGTTTCTCGGATTTGCCTTTCCGGTCAATAACGAAAGGGAGCTGAAAGATGCATTGGAAAAAATCAGGGCAGAACATCCTAAGGCTACCCATCACTGTTATGCTTTCAGAATGGGTTTGGAAGGTGAAAACTACCGTGCAAATGATGACGGAGAGCCATCAGGAAGTGCCGGTCTTCCGATTTACAATCAGCTTCTAGCGCATGAAATCACCAATGTTTTGGTAATTTCAGTCCGTTATTATGGAGGAACAAAGCTCGGCGTTTCAGGACTTGTAAAAGCTTATAAAGAATGTGCAAAGATCACTTTGGAAGAAGCCAATATCATTACACGAGAGCTTGAAACAGAAATTAAAATCCAGTTCAACTTCAATCAGCAGAATACCATCTTCACTTTACTTTCCAAATTTGACGCTAAGGTTTTGGATTTTGATGCCAATGAAAACTGCATTCTCAACGCTTCTTTAAAATTAGCCCAAAAAGAAAGCATCTCAGATAAATTATCCGAGATGCAGTATGTTTCATTTGAATTTATAGATTAATTTCTTCTTCCGCCAAGCAGCAAAGAGCCCCAATAAAGAAGCTGGGCCAGCGATCCAAGAGCTGCTACAACATACGTTCTTGCCGCCCATTTCAAACTGTCCTGTACCCCTACAAATTCTTCCTGGGTAACTGTTCCTGTATCCCTGATCCATTTCATTGCCCTGTTACTCGCATCATATTCCACCGGAAGAGTTATAAAAGCAAAAAGCGTAGTCATTGCAAACATGGCCACTCCTATCGCCAGAACTGTAGTATTTCCATTGGGATCATCAATAGATCTTGTCGCTGCCATGATCCCGATCCCCGCAAGAAGGACAAACTGCATCAGATTGGAACTTATATTGACAACAGGAACCAATTTGGAACGCAGGTTCAACATCGAATATCCTACAGCATGTTGTACTGCATGTCCGCATTCATGCGCCGCTACTGCTGCTGCAGCTGCATTCCTCTGCATATAGACTCCTTCTGAAAGATTAACTGTTTTATCTGCCGGATTATAATGGTCCGTCAGCTGGCCGGGAACAGAAATTACCTGTACATCAGTGATTCCGTTATCTCTCAGCATTTTTTCTGCAACTTCTTTCCCTGAAAGCCCATTTCTAAGATGTACATTGGAATAGTATTCAAATTTCGATTTTAATCTGGACGAAACCCACCAGCTTACCAGCATTGAAACACCGATAATAATATAATAACCCATCATTTTATATAGATTTTTGTGTTTAGATTTTAAGCATAATGATGTAAAAACTGTGCCAAAGTATTACATTTTATTATCTATATTTGTTCTCTAATTATCCTGTTATCTATGTCTAAAGTTTCAGTTATTGAAGTGAAAAATCAAAGCGATTTAAAAAAATTCGTAAGGTTTCCAATGGATCTTTATAAAAACAACCCCTATTATGTTCCATCCTTTATCAAAGACGAATTTAAAATTTGGGATGCAAAAGAAAATCCAGCTTTAAATTATTCAAAATCCAAACAGTTTCTTGCCCTGAAAGATGATAAAGTGGTTGGAAGAATAGCCGTGATCATCAATCACAAGGAAGAAAAGGAATTAGGCATCAGAAAAGTACGTTTTGGTTGGATTGATTTTATTGATGATCAAGAAGTCTCACAGGCTCTGATCCAAAAAGCTATAGATTACGCCAGAGAAAACAACATAAACAAGATTGAAGGACCAATGGGCTTTACCAACCTTGATAAAGCGGGCATGCTTACCATGGGTTTTGATAAGCTGGCCACCATGATTGGAATCTACAATCACGAATATTACCCGAAACACCTGGAAAATCTTGGACTGACCAAAGAGAAAGAATGGGTAGAATACGAAATGAATTTTCCGAAGGTTCTGCCGGAAAAAGTGGAAAAATTCAGTGGACTGATCGCACAGAAATACAAACTTAAAGTTCTCAATTTCAAATCAAAACAAGAAATACTGCCGTTTGTAGAACCTATGTTTAAACTGCTTGACGAAACGTATAAGCACCTTTCCACCTACACTCCTATTTCAGACGAACAGATACAGACTTACAGGGAAAAATATTTCCCATTTATAGATAAAAACTATGTAATCTGCGTAGTAGATGAACATAACGAGCTGGTATCATTTGCCATCACAATGCCTTCTTATTCAAAAGCTTTGCAAAAATCAAAAGGTAAACTGCTTCCTTTCGGATGGTGGCATTTTCTACAGGCCGGAAAGAAAAATGACCGCGCGAACTTCTACCTGATCGGAATTCATCCCGAATACCAGAGAAGAGGCGTTACAGCCATTATTTTCAAAGAAATTTTTGTGCGTTTTACCAGCATGGGAATTGATTTTGCCGAAACAAACCCCGAACTGGAAGAAAATAAAAGCGTTCAGGTGCTTTGGCAGGACTACAACCCAGTGAATCACAAAAGAAGAAGAACCTATTCATTAATGATTAATGACCAGCGATAAATAGAAAAATAAATCATGAGTTATTGGTGACTTATTTTTAAACCGGAAACTGATAACTCATATTTTACTTTCAAAATAACTGTACCGGAAAGCCTGAATTCTTTTTTGTAAATTTGACCTATGAAACCACACCTCATTGTTTTCGCTGTTCTGATTGCAGCATTTATCGCTTACAACTTCTTTTTCCAGATCGAAGATGACCGGATGAATACTGTAGTTAATATAACACTTGCCAGCATTCTTTTTGGATATATATCGTTCATGGCCTATTCTCTCCTCAAAAAAATGAAGAAATAAGTACTATTTTTATTGATTCTAAATTACCACTTTTCCCTATTTTAATCCCACTTTTAAGCTTATTAATTTCATGCTTTCTTGTTTATTCGCTAAATTTGCAAATTGAGATAATAATGCAAAAATGAATTTACCTGAAAGTTATATTCCAATCCTTATTCAAGCAGGTGTAGCTATCGCATTCGTAGCCGTTTCTTTGCTTGGAGCCCATTTTCTGGGACCGAAACAGAAAAAAGGAAATTCTGTAAAAAACCAAAGCTGGGAATGTGGAGTTCCTGTAGAAGGAAATGCGAGAACACCGTTCTCCATTAAATATTTCCTGACGGCAGTATTATTCGTGCTTTTCGATATTGAAATCGTATTTTTTTACCCATATGCGGTTAATTTCAGAGAGTTCGGAATGGAAGGATTCCTTGCTGTACTTACATTCGTCGCAATCTTTTTCATGGCGTTTTTCTATGTTTGGAAACGCGGTGCATTAGATTGGGATAAATAAATTTTAACATTAAAGGATTTAATGATTTAATGAATTTAAAGATGAATAGGTTTTTAAATTTTTAAATATTTTAATCTTTAAATATTTACTAAAAATGTCAGATAACAAACCAGTAATAAGAACAGATGCACCTGCTCCCGAAGGATTTGAAGGAGAAGGGTTTTTCGCAACGAAACTGAGCAGTGTAATCGGGATGGCCAGAAAATTCTCTCTTTGGCCGTTACCATTTGCAACCTCTTGTTGTGGTATCGAGTTTATGGCTACCCTGAACCCAACGTATGATGCTTCAAGATTTGGTATGGAAAGAAACTCTTTCTCACCAAGACAGGCAGATATGCTGATGGTTTGCGGAACTATATCTAAAAAATTAGGACCTGTCCTAAAAGAAGTGTACACTCAGATGGCTGAGCCAAAATGGGTGGTTGCTGTTGGAGCTTGTGCTTCCAGCGGTGGTATTTTTGACACCTACTCTGTTTTACAGGGAATTGATAAAATTATTCCGGTAGACGTTTATGTTCCGGGATGCCCTCCAAGACCGGAGCAGATTATTGAAGGCGTAATGCAGGTTCAGGCTTTGGCAGAAAGCGAAAGCATCAGAAGAAGAGACATGCCTGAATACCAAAAATTGTTAGATTCTTACAACATTAGCAACTAAAACGGAAATGACGAACGAATTTGTATTAGAAGCAATCACAAGAGAATTTCCGGAGTCTGTAATCTCTAGCTCAGAGCCTTATGGAATGCTGACTATTGAAGTAAAAAAAGATGATATCAAAAAGATTATTCATTATCTGAAAGATTCAACGTTGGAATTCAATTTCCTTACTGATATCTGCGGCATCCATTACCCTGAATTTCCCGAAAAGGAAATCGGTGTGGTGTATCACCTGCACAATATGATGGCTAATGTCAGATTACGTCTGAAGATCTTTATGTCCAGAGAAAATATCGAAGTGGATTCGCTTGTGGATTTATTTGCCGGAGCCAACTGGATGGAAAGAGAAACGTTTGATTTTTACGGAATTAAATTTAAAGGACATCCTGACCTGAGACCTATCCTGAATATGGAAGATCTCGGATACCACCCGATGCTGAAGGAATACCGTCTTGAAGATGGTACCAGAACAGATAAGGACGATAACATGTTCGGAAGATAAAAAATATAAATGATTAATGATGATTGGTTCATGATCAATTATCGCTTATCGATTATCAATTATATATTATGAAAGATAACTCATTATCTAATATACTTAACCAATACGAAAGTAAGGAGCAGATTGACGGGCAGCTTTACACCCTCAATTTAGGACCTACCCACCCTGCAACCCACGGGATCTTCCAGAATATCTTAACGATGGACGGAGAAAGAATCCTTCATGCGGAGCAAACAGTAGGCTATATCCACAGAGCATTTGAAAAAATTTCCGAAAGAAGAAACTATTCTCAGATCACTACCCTTACCGACCGTATGAATTACTGTTCAGCGCCTATCAATAACCTTGGCTGGCACATGACAGTAGAAAAGCTGATCGGCGTACAAGTTCCAAAGCGTGTAGATTATATGCGCGTTATTTTAATGGAATTAGCCAGAATCGGTGATCACCTGATCTGCAACGGGGTAACCGGAATGGACTCAGGAGCTATTACAGGTCTTACCTATATGTTCATCGAAAGAGAACGTATTTATGATATGTACGAGCAGATTTGCGGAGCGAGAATGACGACAAATATGGGAAGAATCGGAGGTTTTGAAAGAGATTTCACTCCAAAGTTCCATGAGTTATTAAAAGATTTCCTGAAAACTTTCCCGCCAAGATTTAAAGAATTCTGTACTTTACTGGAAAGAAACAGGATTTTCATGGACAGAACCATCGGAGCAGGAGCAATTTCTGCGGAAAGAGCATTAAGCTACGGTTTTACAGGTCCAAACTTACGTGCAGCAGGCGTGGATTATGATGTAAGAGTGGCACAGCCTTATTCTTCTTACGAAGATTTCGATTTCATTATTCCGGTAGGAACCGCAGGTGACACTTACGACCGTTTCATGGTTCGTCAGCAGGAAATCTGGGAATCCCTTAAAATTATCAATCAGGCATACGACAACCTTCCTGAAGGGTCATTCCATGCGGATGTTCCTGATTTCTATCTTCCTGAAAAGGCAGATGTTTATCAGAAAATGGAAGCTCTGATCTACCATTTCAAAATTGTAATGGGAGAAACTGACGTGCCTAAAGGTGAAGTTTATCACGCTGTAGAAGGTGGAAACGGAGAATTAGGTTTCTATTTAGTGAGTGATGGAGGAAGAAGCCCGTACAGACTTCACTTCAGAAGACCATGCTTCATCTATTACCAGGCATATCCTGAGATGATCACTGGTTCTGTAATTTCGGATGCAATCGTTACGATGTGTAGTATGAATATTATTGCAGGGGAATTAGACGCATAATAAAAATTATAGATTTTGGATTATGAATTTTAGATTAATCCAAACTAATATAAAAATTGAAACTTTTTAGAATTCAAAATCTAAAATTCAAAATTTAAAATTTAAAAAAGTGAGCGAAACAATAGCTTTTAAACCGGAAAGTTTAGAACAGGTACACAGAATTATCGCAAGATATCCTGAGGGAAGACAAAAGTCTGCTCTTCTTCCTGTACTTCACTTAGCACAGAAAGAATTCGGAGGATGGTTAGACGTTCCTGTAATGGATTATGTTGCTGAATTATTAAGTATTAAGCCAATTGAAGTATATGAAGTAGCTACTTTTTATACCATGTTCAATATGAAGCCGGTTGGTAAATATGTTTTGGAAGTATGCAGAACGGGCCCTTGTATGGTTTGCGGAAGCGAAAAAATCCTTGATCATATCAGGACCAAACTGAATATTAAAGACGGAGAAACTACCGAAGACGGTATGTTTACCCTGAAGCCTGCTGAATGTCTTGGAGCCTGCGGATACGCACCAATGCTTCAGCTTGGAAAATTCTTTCATGAAAATTTAACGATAGAAAAAGTAGACGAAATCCTTGATCTTTGCAGACAGGGACAGGTTGCTTTAGATTAATTAAAATATACGATGAGTAAAAAACTTTTACTTAAAGATGCACATATAGAAGGTATTCGCTACTTTGAAACTTACCGCAAACAGGGAGGTTACACCGCAGCAGAAAAAGCCTTAAAAATGACCCCTGATGAAATTCTTGAAGAAGTAAAAGCTTCAGGACTTCGTGGACGTGGTGGAGCAGGATTTCCAACAGGAATGAAATGGAGCTTTCTGGCAAAACCGGAAGGCGTGCCAAGACACCTGGTCGTGAATGCTGATGAATCTGAACCGGGAACTTTCAAAGACAGATATCTGATGGAATTTCTTCCTCATTTGCTGATCGAAGGAATGCTGATATCCTCTTACTGTTTAGGTTCAAATGTTTCTTATATCTACATCCGTGGAGAATACTCATGGATTCCTGATATTTTAGAAGAAGCGATTGAAGAAGCCAAAGCAGCAGGATTTTTAGGTAAAAATATCATGGGAACCGGTTTCGACTGTGAAATTTATGTTCAGAGAGGAGGTGGAGCCTACATCTGTGGTGAAGAAACTGCATTGCTTGAATCCCTTGAAGGTAAAAGAGGAAACCCAAGATTAAAACCGCCATTCCCGGCTGTAAAAGGACTTTGGGAAAGACCAACGGTGGTAAACAACGTGGAATCTATCGCAGCCATCGTTCCGATTATTGATATCACAGGAGCTGAATATGCTAAAATCGGAGTAGGAAGATCTACAGGTACAAAATTAATTTCAGCCTGTGGAAACATCAACAAACCGGGAGTCTACGAAATTGATATGACCATTACAGTTGAAGAATTTATTTATTCTGATGAATATTGTGGTGGTATTGCCAACGGGAAAAAGCTGAAAGCATGTATCCCTGGAGGTAGCTCTGTTCCAATTGTTCCTGCCAACTTACTGTTAAGAACCGTAAACGGAGAGCCAAGATACATGAACTATGAATCATTAGCTGACGGTGGTTTCGCTACCGGAACAATGATGGGTTCAGGAGGTTTCATCGTTTTAGATGAAGATCAGTGTATCGTAGAGCACACCATGACTTTGGCGAGATTCTACAATCACGAAAGTTGTGGACAATGTACACCTTGCCGTGAAGGAACAGGATGGATGTACAAAATCTTGAAAAAAATTGAAAAAGGAGAAGGAAAAATGGAAGACATTGACCTTCTTTGGGATATACAGAGGAAAATAGAAGGAAATACTATTTGTCCGTTGGGTGATGCCGCAGCTTGGCCGGTTGCAGCAGCGATCCGCCATTTCAGAGATGAATTTGAATGGCACATTAAAAACCCGGAACTATCACAAACACAAAATTATGGATTGGCAAATTATGCAGACCCAATTCCGGCTGTTGAGAAAAATGCGTAGTAAAAAAATTAATGAAGAAGTTATTGGTTGTCGGCTTAATGATGTCGGGGGTTATTGCTTTTGGGCAAATAAAAAAAGATACATTAAACAAAGAATATAAACTGGAGGTAACTCCTTATAAAGATAAAACTGAAAAGAAACAGAAACCGAATCCGTTAAGTAAAAAAGGTCAGGTCTTCGTTTTTTACGGATGGAACAGAGGTGCTTTCAGCAATTCTGATATTCATTTTACCGGGAACGGTTATGATTTTCAGTTGAATAATGTACAGGCAAGGGATAAACCTACCAAGTTCGGAATCGTTTATATTGATCCAAGCTGGTTTACCGTAACGCAGTACAATTTCAGAATAGGATATTTTATAAAAGATAACCTGGCCCTTGTTTTAGGAATTGATCATATGAAATATGTGATGAAGCAGGACCAGACCGTTGGTTTTTCAGGAACAATTTCAGATCCTAAATATGCAGCGATGGTACAGAACGGACAGGTAAATCTGGCAGACACAGAGTTCCTTACTTTCGAGCATACAGACGGACTTAATTATGAAAATTTAGGTCTTGAGAAATATAAAAATCTTATTCATAAGAAAAATATAGATTTGGTATGGTCTTATGGAGCGGGAATCGGGGTCATGTTTCCTAAAAGTAATGTAAGGCTTTTTGGAAATGAAAGAAGTGACCGTTTTCACGTTGCAGGAATGGGAACCGATCTTAGATCCAGCCTTAACCTGGTTTTCTGGAAAAACTGGATGATCAGAGCAGAGGCAAAAGCAGGATATATCAATATGTGGGATATTAAAACTACATTAAATAATAAGCCGGATAAGGCCCGTCAGGATTTTGTTTTCGGACAGGTCCTTGCAGGAGTCGGATATACATTTAACACGAAGAAGTATAATTAAAATATAGCTTAACGCCTTAAAAGCATAAGCGAAAGCATAGAATATGAGCGAAGAGGTTAAAAAATTCAAAATAACTATAGACGGACAGACTACTGAAGTTTTGCCTGGAACTTCTATTTTGGAAGCTGCCAGACAAATCGGTGGAAAATCTGTACCTCCTGCAATGTGCTATTACAGCAAATTGGAAACCAGTGGAGGGAGATGTAGAACTTGCTTGGTTGAAGTTTCAAAAGGATCCGAAGCAGATCCGCGCCCTATGCCAAAATTAGTCGCGAGTTGCAGAACTAACGTGATGGACGGCATGGAAGTGAAGAATCTTTCTTCCGAAAAAGCTCAGGAAGGCAGAAAAGCTGTTACCGAATTCCTATTGGTGAACCACCCTCTGGACTGCCCGGTTTGTGATCAGGCTGGTGAATGCCACCTTCAGGATCTTGGGTATGAGCACGGAAACCTTGAGACCAGAACCGAATTCGAAAGAAATACTTACGAAGCCGACGATCTTGGTCCGAATATCAAGCTGAATATGAACCGTTGTATTCTTTGTGCAAGATGTGTATTGGCAGCAAACCAGTTAACAGGTGAAAGAGAACACGGAATTCTTTTCAGAGGAGACCATGCTGAGATTTCCACTTATTTAAATAAAGCTTTGGATAACGACTTCATCGGAAACATTATTGATGTTTGCCCGGTAGGAGCCTTAACAGACAGAACTTCCCGTTTTGCAAGCAGAGTTTGGTTCACAAAACCAATGAATGCTTCTTGTAAATGTGGTAAATGTTCAGGAAAAGCCGTAGTTTGGATGAAGGGTGATGAAATTGTAAGAGTTACTGCCAGAAAAGACCAGTGGGGAGAAGTGGAAGAATTTATCTGCGATACCTGCCGTTTTGAAAGAAAAGAACTGTCTGACTGGAATATTGAAGGTCCTAGACATATCGACAGACACTCGGTAATTTCATTGAACCACTACGAAAAACCTAAGGATGAGCTAAGAGTATTGGACAATCCTATGGCGAAAGAAATCAGTGAAAAAGACGAAAAATAATAATAAATTATAAATTTTAAATTATAGATTTTAAATGAATTCAAAATCTATAATTTAAAATCTAAAATCTAAAATTCAGAATGGATTTACTAACATTTAAAATTATACTTGTACTGGCGCTTTTCCTGCTGTCTCTTACAATAGCGGCCTACTCTACCTGGGCAGAAAGAAAAGTAGCATCTATCATGCAGGACAGAATTGGACCCAACAGAGCCGGACCTTTCGGATTGCTGCAGCCACTTGCCGACGGTGGAAAGTTTTTCTTTAAAGAAGATTTTACTCCTGCCAATGCTGAAAAGTTCCTTTTCGTATTAGGGCCTGCTTTGGTGATGTTTATTTCATTGATCACGGGAGCTGTTATTCCCTGGGGTAAAACCCTGAATTTTGGCGGAGTTTCTTACGATTTACAAGTAGCAAATATTGATGTTGGTGTACTTTTCATCATCGGAATGGCTTCCATCGGTGTATACGGGATCATGATCGGAGGCTGGGCTTCAAATAACAAATATTCATTATTAGGTGCTATCCGTGCTTCTTCGCAGATGATTTCTTACGAGCTGGCAATGGGATTGGCCTTACTTTCTATCATCATGATGACGGGAAGTTTAGATTTAAAAGAAATTACAGAAAGCCAGACCACAGGAAAACTTTGGGGAGTAATTCCTTGGGTTTCGGGTCTTAACTGGAATATTTTCTACCAGCCGATTGCTTTCCTTGTATTCTTTGTAGCTGCTTTGGCAGAAACCAACAGACACCCTTTCGATTTACCTGAGTGTGAATCCGAACTGGTAACAGGATATTCTACGGAATACTCTTCCATGAAGCTGGGATTATATATGTTCGGTGAATATGTGAACATGTTTATCTCCAATGCTTTTATGGTTGTTCTTTTCTTCGGTGGATACAACTATCCGGGAATTGAATGGGTAACCCAGAACTGGGGTGAAAACATAGCAGGCATCCTGAGTATCGTAGCATTTTTAACGAAAACGGTAATCGGAATTCTGATCTTTATGTGGATCAGATGGACGCTTCCAAGATTTAGATATGACCAATTGATGCACTTGGGATGGAAAACCCTGATCCCGATGGCATTAGTAAACCTATTGATTACAGGTGCTGTAATTTTAGCATTTGCGAACTAGAATAATTTGAAAATGAGATGATGTGATGATGTGATAATATGGTGATGCGGGATACATACCCACTTCCATCTTCTAACATCTAACGTCTAACATCTAACATCTATAATTAAATGAAACTTACAAACAGATCAAAAGTTGTTTCCAACAAAGAAATGACCCTTGCTGAAAAAATCTACCTTCCTGCTATTTTTACAGGGATGGGGATTACATTTAAGCATGCTGTAAGAACCGTGATAAAAGGTGCTCCCGCAGTATATTCATATCCGGAAGTACAGAAACCTAGAACTACCATCTGGAGAGGTCAGCACGTTCTGAAAAGAGACGAAGAAGGCAGAGAAAGATGTACGGCTTGCGGACTTTGTGCTGTAGCCTGTCCTGCAGAAGCCATTACCATGACGGCTGCAGAAAGAACAAAAGAGGAAAAAGGTCTTTACAGAGAAGAAAAATATGCTTCTGTATATGAAATCAATATGCTGAGATGTATTTTCTGCGGGATGTGTGAAGAAGCCTGCCCGAAATCTGCTATCTATCTTACAGACAGATTGGTGGATGTAGAAACCAACAGAGGTTCCTTCATCTATGGAAAAGATAAATTGGTTGAAAAAATAAATGAAAGGATTGATATTACGACAAGACAGTCCGAGAAACAAAAAAATGCGGTAAAATAATGGATCAGTTTTTATTTTTCTTGGTGGCGTTTTTAGCAGTAGCTAGTGCAGTATATTTTGTATTTGCAAGAAATCCTCTCTATGCTATTCTGTCATTAATTGTTACGATGTTTTCCATTGCAGGAATGTACATTCTTCTGAATGCCCAGTTCCTTGCAATCATTCAGATCATAGTATATGCCGGTGCCATCATGGTATTGTTCCTTTATATCCTGATGATGCTTAACCTTAATAAACAAGACGAAAGTAAGAAGAACAATACTTTAAAATTTGTTGGAGTTTTTACAGCCGGTCTTTTATTAATTGGAATTTTAGGCGTATTCAGAGGCGTTCAGGACAATCACATTGTTGTTGAAAATGTAGACAAGGGTGTAGGTCTTACTAAAAACTTGGGCAGACTTTTGTTTAATCAATATGTTTTACCGTTTGAGCTTGCTTCTATCCTGATTTTGGCAGGTATTGTAGGTGCGGTATTAATCGGTAAAAAAGATTTATAAAATTATGGGAGAAGTAAATACATTTATACAAAGCGTCCCTCTTAACTATTTCATCATTCTTTCCTCAGTATTGTTTTCTTTGGGAGTATTGGGTGTATTGTTGAGAAAAAACGCTATTGTTATTTTGGGCTGTGTAGAGCTTATGCTGAATTCTGTAAACCTTTTACTGGCTGCATTTTCAGCCTATAAAGGAAACGGAGACGGACAGCTTTTAGTTTTCTTCATTATGGTGGTAGCCGCCGCTGAAGTAGCGGTAGGTCTGGCAATTATTGCTATGCTGTATAGAAATACCCGTTCTGTAGATGTTAGTATATTTAATAAATTAAGAGGATAAGGAATGGAAAATTTAGTGTATGCAATAGTACTTTTACCACTTTTAGGGTTTCTTATTAACGGTTTATTCGGAAAAAATCTTCCAAAAATATTTGTAGGCTCTCTGGCTACAGCAATGGTTTTCGGGTCGTTCTGTATCGCGGTAAGCCTTTTCATGAAATTTGATTCTGAAAGCCAGCCGATTATCGTAAAAGCATTTGAGTGGTTTACAGTAAACGGGGTTCAGATCAATTTTGGATTCCAGATCGATCAGCTTTCTTTAATGATGGTGATGATCATCACAGGTATCGGTTCCCTGATCCATTTATATTCTATCGGATATATGAGCCACGACAAAGGTTTTTATAAGTTTTTCACTTATCTGAATCTTTTCATCTTCTCTATGTTACTTTTAGTGATGGGAAGCAACTACCTGATCCTGTTCATAGGATGGGAAGGTGTAGGATTGTGTTCTTATTTACTAATCGGATTCTGGTATACCAATGAAGAATATGGTAAAGCAGCAAGAAAAGCTTTCATCATGAACAGAATTGGTGACCTTGCTTTACTGATCGGGATCTTCATGATCGCTGCTCAGACCAATGCAGTGGATTTCCTTACCGTAGCCCAGAATTCTTCAAAATTTGAATTAGACGGAACAGTAATTATATTTATTACAGCCAGTTTATTTATCGGAGCTACCGGTAAATCGGCTCAGGTTCCTTTATATACATGGTTACCGGATGCAATGGCCGGTCCTACTCCTGTATCAGCGTTGATCCACGCGGCAACGATGGTAACGGCAGGTATCTACTTAGTGGTAAGATCAAACTTCTTATTTACTCTGGCACCTACGGTTCAGGGAGGAATTTTATTCATCGGATTCCTGACGGCTGCCTTGGCAGGATTCTATGCACTCCGTCAGAACGACATCAAAAAGGTATTGGCCTACTCTACCGTTTCACAGCTTGGATTTATGTTCATAGCTTTAGGATTGGGAGCCTATACGACAGCGATGTTCCACGTAATGACGCACGCATTCTTCAAAGCACTATTATTCCTGGGAGCAGGTTCTGTAATCCACGCCATGAGCAACGAGCAGGATATGCGTTTCATGGGAGGTCTTAAAAAATACATTCCTATTACCCACGCTACTTTCCTTATCGGAACATTGGCGATCTCAGGTTTCCCTTTATTATCGGGGATGATCTCAAAAGACGAAATTTTAGTAGCAGCATTCGCTAAAAATCCTGTTTACTGGGTGATCTTATTTGTTTTAGCGGCAATGACTGCCACCTATATGTTCAGACTGTATTACCTGACATTCCATGGGGAGTTCAGAGGTACGGAAGATCAGAAGCATCACTTACACGAAAGCCCGTCCAATATGACCCTTCCGTTGATCGTTCTGGCTATCCTTTCTGTGCTTGGAGGTTTTATTAACCTTCCTCACTTCATCGGACACGGTCATTATGCAAAATTAATGGAATGGCTGAAGCCTGTTCTTACCGAGCAGAGCTACAAACAGATGGAAGCTACCCTTTCGGGAGTTCCATTTGGAACTGAAATGATCTTATTAGCCGCTACAGTGCTGATGTTCTTCTCCGTATGGTTTATCGTAAAAAATACCTACGTGAAAAAGAAAAAGATGGCTCTGGCAGAAGAAAGCTATACCGGATGGGAGAAACTTTCTGCTAAGAAATTATATATAGACGAACTTTACAATGCATTGATTGTAAAAACTGTTGAAGGATTAGGACGCGGAGGAAAGATGTTTGATAAAGGGATCTTAGACCGTTTTGTAGACTTCGTGGGCGAAGGCGCTGAAGACAGCGGAAAAGCGATGAAGCGTATCCAAAACGGAAATGTGGAGACTTATATTCTTATCATGTCTTTAGCAGTGGGAATTATACTGATTGTTAACTTTATATTACAATAATGTCTGGTTTATTATTAACATTATTACTATTACCTCTAGTAGGTTCGGGATTAGTTTTTGCATGGAAAAATAAATCCAGCAAATATTTGGCGCTAGGAATTGCATTGGTCCAGATGCTTATTACTTTCTACATCACAGCGGATTTTGATTTTAATCCAACGGTAGACAGTGTACTGCAGCATGAGATCAATTATCCTTGGTCACAATTCATTAAAAGCTCACTTCATTTCGGAATAGACGGAATGAGTCTGCTTCTATTATTGCTGACCAATATTCTGACGCCAATCATTATTTTATCATCTTTCAACGAAAATGTAAGCTACAGAAATACATTCTACGGTCTGATCCTGCTGATGCAGTTCGGTCTTGTTGGGGTGTTCACTTCTTTAGACGGACTATTGTTCTACATTTTCTGGGAAGTAACCCTGATTCCGATCTGGTTTATTGCCGGACTTTGGGGCCAGGAAAACAAAAGATTTGAATTCACTACGAAATTCTTCGTGTATACATTCGTTGGGTCATTATTTATGTTGGCAGGATTGATCTATGTGTACAACCACTCTGCATCATTTGCCTTAACAGATCTTTATAATGCTCAGCTTAATGAAGTACAGCAGACAGTGGTATTCTGGTTTATTTTCTTTGCATTTGCAGTGAAATTACCGGTATTCCCTTTCCACACATGGCAGCCGGATACGTATACCTACTCTCCTACTCAGGGATCTATGCTTTTATCAGGGATTATGCTGAAGATGGCGATATATGGTGTTATCCGTTATCTTCTTCCTATCACTCCGCTTCCAATTGCCGGAATTTCGGGGCAGATCGTCATTATTTTGGCTATCATAGGAATTGTTCACGGGGCGCTTATCGCAATCATCCAGTCAGATATGAAGAGAATCATCGCATACTCTTCTTTCTCCCACGTTGGATTAATGGTGGCAGGGATTTTCTCTTCTGCTGTGATCACTTTAAGAGGAACGTTTAATATTGAAGGAGCTGAAGGAGCATTGGTACAGACTTTTGCCCACGGTATCAACGTAGTTGGATTGTTCTACTGCTGTGATATTTTATACAAGAGATTTAAATCAAGAGACATCAGACAAATGGGAGGTTTGGCGAAAGTGGCCCCTAAATTTGCAGTGTTGTTTCTGATCATTATATTAGGTTCAATGGGAGTTCCATTAACCAATGGATTCATCGGAGAATTTATTCTGTTGAAATCGGTGTATGATTTTAACGGTTTGGCAGCAGTAATTGCTGGTCTTACGGTAATTCTTGCCGCAGTATATTTATTGAGATTCTACGGAAAAGCGATGTTCGGACAGGGAAATGATGCAGTATTGAATTCCGTAAAAGACTTATCTGCAGTAGAGTTTTCTGTATTGGCAAGTATAGCGGTTTTTGTGATTGTATTTGGTATCTTCCCGCAACCGATAATCGATATGGTGAATAGTTCGCTGACGTTTATCTATACAGCGATGGCCAGCTAAAAAATTAAAAGATTTAAAAATTAAAAAATTAAGAGATCAGAGAAGAGAAAAGAATAAAGAGAAAAGAATAAAGATTTGAAAACCGGATTTCGGATGATACAAACTTTACACTCTGAACCTTAAACTTAATCTCAACTTAAAATCTCACATCTCAAATCTATATTATGAGTGTTTTAATTATTGTTTTCCTAACGGCAGTTATTGCGTTATTTTCAGGAGTTTTTGAACAGGGAAAATTCGCAAGATACATTGGGATTTTAGGATTGATTGTCGCTTTATATGTAAGCTTCTTACCTGAATGTGCTTTCTTTGAAAAGTACAGACACATGTATGAATATACTGCAAATACAGCGTTATTCACCAAGATATCTATTGTAACAACCTTATTGTTATTCTTCCTGGGTGGTTTTGCGTTCAGCAATCACAGAAGTCACCAGTCGGAATTATATGCACTGATGCTTTTTGCATTATGCGGAGGAATTATTCTTTTTGGATTCCAGAACATGGTCACTCTATTCTTAGGGGTAGAAATACTTTCCATTCCGTTGTATGTAATGGCGGGTGCCAACAAAACTGATTTAAGATCAAATGAAGCGTCGATCAAGTATTTCCTGATGGGTGCTTTTGCAACAGGTTTCTTACTGTTCGGGATTGCATTTATCTACGGAAGCACCGGAAGCTTTGACTTATATAAAATCCAGGATTTTGGAGTTAAAAATCCTAAAGATGTCATGTTCATTTTAGGAGTTCTTCTTATCCTTTGCGCACTGGCATTCAAAGTAGCCCTGGCACCATTCCATATGTGGAGTCCTGATGTATATTACGGAGCCCCTTCACTCATCACAGCATTTATGGCGAGTGTGGTAAAGATCTCCGGATTCTTTGCTTTATTCAGATTAATGACCATCGGATTCGGAGGTGTTACTGAAGAATGGATCAATGTGTTTGGCGTATTCCTGATCATCACACTGCTTTTAGCTAACGTTATGGGTCTTGCCCAGACCAATGCAAAAAGAATGCTGGCTTACTCTTCGGTTTCCCACGCAGGATATATCGGATTGGTTTTCTTCGGAATGACGAGCCTTTCCACTTATAATTTGGCATTCTATTTATTTGCTTATGCTTTATCAACGGTAGGCGTTTTCATGTGCCTGATTTATGTGGAAAAATTAAAAAGAGAAACTTCTTTCGGAGCTTTCAAAGGACTGGCAAAATCTGAACCTCTATTGGCCACAGTTGCAGCAATCTCTATGCTTTCAATGGCAGGGGTACCACTAACAGCCGGTTTCATGGGGAAATTTGCCTTATTCTCCCAGGCGATGAATTCAACGCATGGCGTTTTCTTAGTATTGGTAGCTGTATTAGGTTCTGCAGTATCTATTGCCTACTATTTAAGACTCATTATTTCAATGTTCTTCTTCAAAGATTCTACATTTAAATCTTCAGAAAAAGTAACCCTTACTTACAATATCGTAGCGGTATTTGTCATTGCATCAATAATTCTGTTGGGCGTTTTCCCTGATCTGTTTGCAAGACAGTTCGGATTATAGACCCAATATAAAATATAAAGACAGAAGCACAACTTTTAAGGTTGTGCTTTTTTTTGGCTATAACAAGGGATATTAAAGTTTAATAGATTCTAAACGCAAAGTTCTATTTTAAAAACCGCTCAATGTAAGGAAGCAAAGAGGCACAACAAGCCGCTGATTAAGCTGCAGGATAAAACATGTGCTTCATCAAATCAATCAAAGATTGATTTCTTCTTTGCAACCTAAAATATAAAGTATCAAAATAAAACTTTGCGTTAAAAAAATATACTCGCAGCTTTCGCCCTCATATTTACAGTTCCGCTTATGAAATTACTGTTCCCTGTAATCAGAGAATTAAAATTGGAGTCTCAGAGTTTTACCTAATCTTTTCCTCAAAACTGCAGAATTTTTTAAAAAGAAAATAATTAGCAAATAACTATTTATTAATATTCGAATTTTGTTTAAGAAGAATGAGCAAAGCTCTTATAAAGATGGCTTTCATCAATTTGTAATACAGTCGGAAGTGATCTTTTTTTCATAACTTTACTATAAATTTCAGCCCTTGGCCAACCTTTATAAAAAAGACGCTCCATTTCAGGTTCTTATATCATTCAAAAAATATTTGGATGTTCTGGAACATATCCGTTATAACGACCGTCTGGAATATCGTGTCAATTATGCTGAATCCTTAATTGAGAGTACAAAAAAATTTCCTGAGCTCAGAGACGGATTCCTGGATGAAGCCCTTCTCAAAAAACATGAAGACCTCATCAGGCAGCTGCTTGCAGACCTCTTCCCTACCGGCCTTACACACAATGAGATCAAAGCGGCCAGTATTCCACTTTCCAAAACCACTTTCAACTATACCGAAAGATTTAAAGGGATACTTAAAGATGCCGGAAAAGACTTTGAGATAGAGCTGAGGAATATCGGGGACGATGAATTTTATGTATTCTGCTGTTGTCTCATCCTACAGAGTTATTTCAAAAAAGATATCAAAAGTACGATGCCTCTTTATTATGATATCCCGAACAGGCTGGGAATCATGAAACATTATAAGATCACAGTCAATTCAGATTTTACTGATATATATCCTACTGAAAACGCAAAAATCCCTTCAGATGATGTACTGGATATGTTGTTGGAAAACCTGGATGATTTTAAACTCTGGAAAAAATATTTCCCTTCAAAATCATGGGTTTTAAAAGGCTTCACTATTGTTTCCCTGGTAGACTGTACTTCTGAGGTGGCCCTGTCCGACCTTAAATCGAGCATGATAGAAATTGATCCGGAGGATTTGAGCCCGGATGAAAATCTTGTTGAAATTTTCAAATCTTACTTCGAGGTCCCGGAACTTAATTTCGGGCTGATGCTTTTCGATAAGAAAGATCAGAAGCTCGGCAGGCTTCCGATCTACGAAAATGTTTTCACCCATCATGTTCTGGATTTCTGGATCAATACATTTGATGAGGAAACCCGGAAAAGCACTTTTACCAATTTAAATCACAATTCCAAGCCGATTGTCATCTCAAATGTCGACAATCTGGACGACAATATCAAAGAACTTCCCTCTTTCAGTATTTTAAGGGACAACAATATCAACAGCTTCATGGTAATCCCGATCATGAAAGATAACGAGCTTTTGGCCATTATGGAATTTACATCTCCGCAAGCCAACAGTTTCAACGGATTGAAGCTGAAAAAAATGGAATTTTTCACCGATATGATTCTGTTTTCCCTGAACAGATTCAGCTTTGAAAAAAACTACCAGATAGAAGCCATCATCCAGCGTGAATATACCTCTATCCACGACAGTGTCGTCTGGAAATTCAGAAATGAAGCCGAAAAATATTTCAATGCTTCGCTGGGGAAAAAAATGTACACGCTGAAGCAGATCTCCTTCAAAAACCTGACACCCCTGTTTGGATTTTCGGATATCCGTTCCTCTTCAGAGAAACGTTTTAATCTGATGCTTGAAGACCTCAACCAGCAGCTTGAAAGTCTTCATGACATTTTTACACTCATCAATTCCGATTCAGAAAAATACCTTCTGGCTCTTGATGTTTTTGAAAATGAACTGAACAACGAGATCAAAGCTGATACGGAACAGCGCCTCCAGAGACTTTTGAGAGAAGAAATACATCCTTATCTGCAAGGGAAACTGGAACTGAAAACCGACATGGAAATAAAAAATAAGATCAAAGATTATTTTGTACAGGTTTTTACCCAGACCGACTTATTTTATGCCAACAGAAAAAATTTAGATGATTCTATAACACTGGTCAACAGAAAACTGGCCGATATGCTGGATGAAAGCCAGGTCAAAGCCCAGCAGATCTTTCCGCACTATTATGAGAGGTTTAAATCCGATGGTGTAGAACACAATCTGTATATCGGACATAATATTGCTCCGGATCTCAACTATACATTTAAAGTGGTCCACAAATTAAGATACTGGCAGCTCAAGACAATCTGCAGCATGGAACGTGAATTCCAGACCTTTAAAAAAAGCCTGCCGATACAGCTTGATATTGCCTCATTACTTTTTGTCTATAACGAAAAGATAGATATCCGCTTCAGAATGGATGAAAAACGTTTTGATGTAGATGGTGCTTACAATTCGTATTATGAAATTGTAAAAAAACGCCTGGATAAAGCCCACGTCAAAGATTCTACAGAAAGAATTACCTGTCCCGGAAAAATTACCATCGTTTATTTCGGTATGGAAAACCAGAAAGAATATCTGGAATACATCAATAAGCTTCAGAAAAAAGGAATTCTGCAGAATGATATAGAATTTTTAAAAGTAGAGGATTTGCAGGGAATTACGGGATTGCTGGCATTGAGGATCTCTCTGGCTCAAGATTAATCTATAAAATAAGAATCCGGCTTTTTCAGCTCGTCCTGTGGTATTCCAGCCTGCTCGAAAATAGAATACTCAATCGTTCTGCACATGCTGTTCAGAGCAAGGTCGTTTTCCTCCTCTCCAAACGGCTCCCCTATTTCCTGGATAATAGCATCCAGCGCAATAAATGTATAGCTGATCAGCAGAACGATTAAAGGCATCATCCAGCCCAGACTATCAACCAGTCCAAATGGCAGCCAGAAACAGTACAGATAAACCGTACGGTGAAGCAGCACACTGTAAGCAAAAGGCAAAGGTGTATTATAAATCCTCTCACAACCTCCTGAAATATTGGAAAACTGGTTCAGCTGGTGATCCATAGAGGTCATCACGATTGTATCTATATTTCCTTTCTGCTGCTGTTCATTCAGCCAGTCGGCAATAAAACCGAGTATGATGCTGGGGATAAATTTTTTACCTTTCAGTTGCTCTGCATGTTCAGGAGAAAGAAGTCTCCTTAAATGTTCTGTTCCGGATTTGTCTCTCAGCTGATCATTCAGTGACCAGCAGAATGCCGAAACCATTTTGATGATTTTCTCTTTTTCTTCTCTAGCACCAGACGAAGGATCGTTCACCAATGAAAGGATCTGTCTTGTAAAAGATCTTGTTTCTATCACCAAAGATCCCCACAGCTTACGTCCTTCCCAGAAACGGTCGTAGCTTGCAGAATTGCAGAATCCCATGAAAATAGCCAGTGCAAGCCCGATGAGTGTAAAAATAGTAGGGTTAAGATGTACTTTATAATCGAAGATCTTTCCTTTAAAAAAATAGATCAGCAGTGAAAATATTAGAATAACACCCAGCTGGACAACAATTTTCTTCAATACGGAACCTCTCCATATAAACAACATTTTCAGCCAGTTGGTCCGCTGTCTTACAATCATTGATTTCTGTTTTTATTAAAGTGAAAGAAAAGCATAGGCAAAGGAAAGTACAGAAATAATAATTCCTGCCATAAATATCTTATAGGTTACAGATAAAAGCTTGTATTTTCTGTCAAGAACTTTTCCCAGGAAATAAAGGTCTTTCACCATAGAATCATAAATATAATCCCTGTCTTTGATGAGATCTTTCATGGCATCATGGTAATCATTGAACAGCATCTGATGAAAGTTTCCGAAAAACAGCAGGTTAACTTTTCTGTCTGCAATATCCTGAGCCGTAAAATTGGTCTTCGTCACATTTGGTTTTGTAGACAGAATCGCAAATATAATGGTCAGAACACTTGAAGTAAGCAATACAAAGCTAGGAATGATAAGATGCGCATTCTTTGGAGTATCCAATTTGGGAACCAGTACGGAAAGACAGACTGAAATAATGATAGCATTAACTGAAAGAAGAATATTCGCCTTACTGTCAGCAATATCACTCAGCCTGGTATGATTATTCAACGTTACTCGGAACAGGGTATCTACACTGCGGTCAGATTTTGGCTCCTTGGGCTCTTTTTTATTATCTGAATTTTCTTTTTTATCCTCTTCTTTTTCAAGCTTTTTTTCTATTTTCTTTATATTTTTCTTTTTCAGAGGTTCCCAGTTTTCCCTGGCATAGTCTGTATAATAGTGATGCTTCTCTTTAAGCATTTCAAGATTTCCGGCGTTCCACTCATCATTGGAGAAACATTTTACGTTGGTAAGCTCCCATTCTTTTCTGAGCGCATCGGAAATATCATTATAATCGTGGCTGGCAAAATGACTGCAGTCCGCATCTTTTACAATCTTTTCCAGAAGATTCCGAGGTTCATAGGTGATTTTTGTGGCAAGAATCAATTGAGAGACATCTTCAATAAAGCTTTCAGGATAATTTTCCTGCTTCAGGAAATCGGTAAGGATGGCCACACCTTTTTCTTCATGATTCTGTGCACATTCTACATAGCCTGTATCATGGAACCACAGTGCCAGAAGCACCTTTTCCTGATCTTCTTTGGAAACAGGCGTATTCCGCATGATCTCTTCGGCCTTATTTACCGTATAGGTCGTGTGAATAAAATTATGATAAAAGTATACAGAAGATAACTTATCTTTGAATAAGATTTCTACATAATCTTTAGCTTTGTGTAAAATATTCATCCTGAATTTTTGTTAATGTAAATTTATGAATTTATCCTTTAAAACTCATTTAAAAAAAACTTCTATTGCCTTTCGGACCGTATTATCTGCAGGAGTTCTCTATTCTTGCGCAACATATAACGTAAAAAAGGGTAAAAACTTATTTGAAGTTAAAAATTCTGATGTAAAATCTGAGAATGATTTTAAAGTTTTCCTGATTGGGGATGCCGGAAATTCGGATGAACCTCAGGCACAAAACACCTTAAATTTACTCAAAAGCAAACTGGATTCAGCAGACAGCAATTCCATGCTGATTTTTCTGGGTGATAATATCTACCCCAACGGATTGCCGAAAGAATCTGATAAAGAGTATGCACTGGCAAAACAAAAAATGGAAAACCAGCTTGCCATAACCAAAAATTTCAAAGGGAAAACTCTGATTATTCCGGGAAACCATGACTGGAACAGTGGTCTGGACGGATTAAAAGCACAGGAAGATTTTGTAAAAGCTTATTTCAATGACAAAAAAGCTTTTCTTCCTAAAAATTCCTGCGGAATTGATGATATCAATTTATCGAAAGATATCAAACTTATCGTTATTGACTCTGAATGGGCACTTGCAAACTGGGATCAATATCCCGGGATCAATAAAAACTGTACAATTAAAACACGTGAGGATTTCTTCACAGAGTTTAAAGATCTTGTTACCAAAAACCAGGATAAAAGAATCATTGTTGCCCTTCATCATCCTGTGATCAGCAGCGGAACACATGCAGGATTCAATTCTGCAAAAGCACATCTTTATCCGTTGAAGAGTAAGGTTCCTTTTCCTATTGCAGCAAGTTTCATCAATATACTAAGAAGTTCTTCAGGAGCAAATCCGGAGGATATTAATAATCAGCACTATGCAGATCTGGCCAACCGGTTAAAAAGCATCGTTCAGGATAAGGAAAATATTATTTTCGTTTCCGGACATGATCATAATCTGCAGTATCATGAAGAAAGGAATATCAGGCAGATCATCAGCGGTGCGGGCTCCAAAACAGACCCTGCTACCATTGCTGAAAAAACTGACTTCTCTTACGGAGGCAGTGGATTTGCCGTTCTGAATATCAGAAAAGACCAGAGTACAGATGTAGAATACTTTTCAACAAAAGATAACAGCATTAAAAAGCTTGCCCATATTTCGGTGATCTCCAAACCGGATGTTTTTGTGAATAATTATCCAAAAGATTTTCCGGCCACAGCTACTTCAAGTATTTATCCGGTGAAGCTTACTCAAAAAGGACCTGTTTACCGTTGGTTATGGGGCGAGCATTACAGAAAATATTACGGAATTCCAATTGAGGCACCTACGGCAGATCTTGCGTCCCTGAACGGTGGCTTTACTCCTTTCAGGGAAGGCGGAGGAAACCAGTCGAACAGCTTAAGACTGAAGGCAGCAGACGGGCAGGAATTTGTGATGCGGGGCGTGAAAAAAAGTGCAGTCCGTTTTCTGAATAATATGGCCTTCAAAAAGAGTACTTTCGGAAACGAGCTGAACAATACGTTTCCTGAAAAGTTCCTGCTTGACTTTTATACGACCAATCATCCGTTCACCCCTTTTTCAGTAGGAAATATGGCTGATAAAGTCGGTATTTTCCATAGCAATCCTAAATTATATTACATTCCGAAGCAATATACTTTAGGAGAATATAATAAAAATTATGGTGATGAAATGTACATGATCGAGGAGCGTTTCTCTTCTGATCCTAAAACCCTGGCCTCGCTGGACAATGCTAAAGATATTGTTTCTACCGATGATGTTCTGAAAAACTTCACCAAAAATTATAAATATTCCGTTGACCGCGAATCGTACATTAGAGCAAGAATCTTTGATATGCTGATCGGCGACTGGGACAGGCATTCGGATCAGTGGAAATGGGCAGAATATCAGGATGGTGAAAATGTTGTTTATAAACCGGTCCCGAAAGACCGGGATCAGGCCTTCAGCCGGTATGACGGCGCTGCTTTCAAGCTTATTATGAATGTTCCGGCTATCCGTCACATGAAGACCTTTAAGGAGGAAATCAAAAATGTAAAGTGGATGAATATGGAGCCATATCCACTGGATCTCATCTTTTTAAAAGGTGCTACACAGGAAGAATGGACTGCGCAGGCAAAATATATCCAGGAGCATCTTACTGATGCGGACATTGATGAAGCATTCTTTAATCTTCCTAAAGAAGTAAAAGACGAGACCATTGCCGATATCCAGCGTAAATTAAAAATCAGAAAAACAAAGCTGCAGGATTACGCTGCCCGGTATTATGATGTACTGCAGGAAAAGGTTCCTCTTGCCGGGACGGTGAATCCTGATAAGTTCGTCATTACAAAAACGGCCCATTCCATTACTGTAAAGCAGTATAAATTAGATAAAAACAAGGAGAATCCTGAATTGGTTTTTGAAAAAACATACGAGGATTCCAAAACAAAGGAGCTCTGGATCTACGGTCTTGAAGATGATGATCTGTATGAAGTGTCCGGTGAAGGAAGACCTAAGACAAACATAAGGCTGATTGGCGGCTACAACCACGATGTTTATAATATTGCCGACGGAAAAAGTGTGAAGATTTATGACTTTAAAAGCCAGAAAAACACATACAACGGCTCCGGAACCAAAAACATTTCTGATGATTACGATATCAACACCTACAATTATAAGCATCCGAAATATAACTTCTATGCCGGCTATCCGAATGCAGATTACAACCCGGATGACGGTGTGATCTTAGGGGTTCTCGCCAATTATACAGTGAATAATTTCATCCGTGCCCCTTACACCCAAAAACATAGCCTTAAACTAAATTTTTATACCGCAACCGGAGGTTTTAACGCGGTTTATAAGGGGATTTTCAAAAAAGCAATATCCGGATGGGATTTCAATCTTGATGCGTCTTATACGACGCCCCGGTTTTCTGAAAACTTCTTCGGACTGTCCAATGAAAGTAAATACGACAAGGAAATTACGGAAAGGGAATACAACAGGGCCAGAATTTCTAAATTCAATTTCGCCCCTTCGATCTCTAAAAAGAGCTGGATGAATCTTCAGCACCAGTTCCAGCTGACGTTTGAAGATAATAAGGTACAGAGGAACGGAGACCGTTTTGTAGATCAGTCGCCCGACGTGAGACCTGAGGTTTTCAAAAGCCAGCAGTTTGCAGGAGCCAATTATACCTTCAGCTTCAAAAATCTGGATAACAATGCCTTTCCTACTTTAGGAATGGAATTACTGATGAATGCAGACTGGAAAACCAACCTGTCCGATACCGACAAAAATTTCTTTACCCTGAACGGGACACTGACTATAGACCACAGGCTTGACAAAAGAGGAAATTTTGTTTTTGCGAACTCCAGCAATGCGATGTGGATCAGCAATAATAACTTCGAATTCTACCAGGCAGCAAGCATAGGCGGCAACAATGGGATGAGGGCTTTCCGGAACGACAGATTTTCAGGTAAGTCTTACTTCACCAACAATTCTGAGATCCGTTGGGATTTCGGGAGGGTGAGAAATAACATTATTCCTGCCAATATGGGTGTCCTGATCGGATATGACCTGGGACGTGTCTGGAATGACGGCGAGGATTCTAAAAAGTGGCATCAGTCTGTAGGAGCAGGATTCTGGATGAGCGTTGTAGAGATGTTTTCCGCAAGACTGAATTATTTTTATGGTTCTGACGGAGGAAGGATTTCTGCAGGTGTAGGAATGACTTTCTAACCTAATCCATTTATTATTTACACTTTAGATTCTGTATTTTATCATACAAAAAGGTTAATTTGTGTATTAATTTTAATATATTTTTAATCTTTATGTTCCATTTGTATATAGTTACATATAAACTAAATACAATCAGAAAAGCCAATTCATATTTTTTACTGCTTTAAAAAAGTACATCCATAGAACTATATGCTTATGTATCTTTAAAAAATCCTATGTTTTTAAAAGAATCTATATTTGCTTAAAATTATTTCAACAAAAAAACTATTGGATGAAGAAAACGCTATTATACATGGCAGTAATTGTCATGTCCTTAAACGCAAAAGCACAAGTGGGTATAGAAACACCAACACCACAAAATACATTGCATGTTAACGGAAGCCTACAGATTGTAAAAGATCTTAATGTGGGCGGGGATGCGAAAACTAAAGGGAATTCCGGAAACCGTGGTGAGGTTTTGATGTCCAATGGATCAGGCAGCACTCCTTCATGGGGGACTATTGAATCTCAGAACTTTTTAAAAGTAATATTTGTCGGGAATAAGACCGATATTAATCCCAGTTCAGGAAGTTATACCGGTACCGGAAGCAACCCGATAAGCACTCATGAAAGCTATACAAAAACCTATGTGTACAATGTAAGTAATAAGATAGACAACAATTATCTCAAGTACAATTCAACTACGGGAGTATTTACTGTCATAAAACCCGGCTATTACAACATAGTTCCTTATATCACGTATGACCTCAGCTTAAATGGCAACGGGTATACGGCAGGAACAGCCAAGTCTTCCATTCAAAAGGTTTCTCCGGTTACGGAAACACTGGCATCCATATCTACCGGGCATGGTGAACGGACATTAGCAGTCAACCATAACCTGTCTTCAATTACGTATTTTAATACGAACGATACTTTTAGGGTACGCTGCGTCTACACCCAAAATTTCAGGTTATCCGCTGGAAACATTCATATTTCTTATCTTACTCCGTAAGATCTTTTTTGAACTTAACCCTTGCAGCTATTTAGCTTGAGGGTTAAGTTCAAATTTATATACATTTCCTCCTGTTTCTTTATCTTTTTCATCTGCAATCAGCAGGGTTTTATCATCCAGGAAAACAACAGCTTCTTTCTGTGAATTATGATTTAATGATACCTTCTCAATGTTAGCAGCATTAAAATTATCTGCCGTGAATCCTGAAAGGACATGAATATTTTTATGGGTAAGCAGAGCTATTTTATCATGGGTACTGTTCACAGCTGCAGAAGTGATGGCTGCATCACTATATTTCCCTTCAAGCTTAAGTTTTCCCACCAATTTGGCTTCAAAATCCCCTTCTTTATTGGGAATCTGGAATACAAGGAAAGTTCCGTCAAAACCTTTGCTTCTGTTTTTGGTGAAAAGATAGAAGTTTCCGTTCATTTCTACGAAAGCTTCACAGTCATAGAGCCAGTTTGATTTCTTTGGAGGAAATTCAGTCTGCCCTTCGTAATGAAATTTTGTAGTTTGAACAGCCTTAGTAGTTTTTTGAGCCGTATCTTTTAAATCAAGCTTTAAAATAGCCAGATTCTGTCTGTTATTATCATTATTCCCAAAATCACCGAGGTAAATATTTCCCTGTGCATCTTTGGTAATATCCTCCCAATCATTGTTTTCGGCATTTTCTACCAGGACATCTGTTACCAGCTTTCCTTGCTTATCCAAACCGTAAACTACATTTTTATTCCCCTGGTCTTCTATAGCCCAAATGGTATTTTTATCCTGAGACAGAACAATTCCTGAAACTTCTTTCAGTTTTTTCGGCAGGGAAAATTCCACTGTCAATTCATCGGTTTTAGGACTGTCCTGAGCTTTCGGATTACAGCTCCACAATAAAAAAGCGGATAAGGTAAGAATACGCAACATAGCTATTTTTTTAATTTTTTAAACTGAAAATACGAGTACCGTATATTTTTCTCTAAGTTATTAATAATCTGCTGATGATGGAGGAAAAAGCCGGCTGCCAAACCAATTAAGCTTCCGATAATGGTATCCAGAAGTCTCGCATGCATCAGGCTTTCTACATTATGATGGACCAGGCTTCCGGTTTCCGTTAAAAGAATCGTTAAGGGCGTTATAAATATCACCGCAAAACCGTAATTCCTTACAATAAGCAATTCTATAATAAACTGCAGTACCGTAATAATGATGATCATCTCTATTTTGGCAGGATCAAACAGCAGGATAAGCCATGCAAAACCTATTCCAATAAAGGTTCCCAGAATCCTGTGCATATTCCGCTGGCGTACATGTTCAAAATTCCGTCCCTGTATAATGGCTACTGCCGCAATGGAGATCCAGTAAGTATTTTCAAATTTCAGAAGATGCCCTATGATCAGGGTAAGCATCATAAAGAAACCGATAATGCTGCTTTCTACAAATTTGGTATATCTTCTTTTATTAAAACTTCTTCTTCTTGGAATGGATATAACGTTTTCTTTCTCTATAAAAACAGAATACAGGAAAGCAAGTGTGCATGACAGGATGGCTCCCATAGCCACGAGCCCTACTCTTGTCGGGATCATTTCCGGATCGAACTGGTAGGTGCCTGCCATAGCAGCCAGCATGATAAAGAAAAAATTTCCGGGTGGAGGAACTTTAAAATAGGAAGTTATAAAGTGCGCCAGAAAAGATACAATTCCTAAAGATAATCCCGCTGCATAAGCATTAAAGCTGAAGAACAGGCTTATAGTAAACGAAAAAATCATCCCGAATGCACAAACCGCCAGATGCACCATCCGTTGTGTGATAGGTGCTGAAGTAAAATATAAAATCGTCAGAGCTCCCAGACTCGACAGACTGCCGTAGTTGGGTTTTCCTAAAAAATAACCGATAAAAAGGCAGCTTCCTATACAAAGTGCCGCAAGAAATGGAAAATGCCATTTCCTTTCTGTTTTTTTGAATTCCAGGAGATACTGAAATCTGTGATGTACGGGACGCTGTACCTTCATTTTATGACATCAGTTTTGCTTTCTCCCACAACACGTCCATTTCTTCCAGCGACAGATCAGCCAGCTTTACATCTGATTCTTCTGCCAGCAATTCCATTTTCTGAAATCTTGAGATAAATTTTAAATTGGTTCTTTCCAGCGCAGAATCCGGATTCAGTCCTGAAATTCTTGCATAGTTGATCAGTGAGAAAAACACATCTCCCAACTCAAGCTCTTTTTTACCTGAATCTGTTTCTGCATGAAATTCCTGAATCTCTTCGTCCACTTTTTTCCAGGCATCTTCTGCATCATGAAATTCAAACCCGATTCCTTTTACTTTATCCTGAATCCTGTAGGCTTTTACCAAACTCGGAAGGCTTTTCGGAACACCGCCCAAAATAGATTTATTTCCTTCTTTAAGTTTCAGCTTTTCCCAGTTCTGCTTTACTTCTTCTTCATCTTTCACTTCTGTATCACCGTAAATATGGGGATGACGGAAAATTAATTTCTCGTTTAAAGAATTGATGACATCTGCAATATCGAAACTTTCTTTTTCAGATCCTATTTTAGCATAAAAGACAAGATGAAGCAAAACATCACCCAGCTCTTTTTTAATTTCCTGTAAATCTTCCTGCAGGATGGCATCTGAAAGCTCGTACGTTTCTTCAAGGGTCAAATGGCGGAGTGACTGCAGAGTCTGTTTCTGATCCCACGGACATTTTTCGCGCAGATCATCCATGATGTCTAATAATCTTCCGAAAGCTTCTAGTTTTTCTTGTCTGGTATTCATAATTGAGGATTCAAAGTGATGCAAATTTAGGGTAAAACTTTATTTAATTAATACCTTTTGTCTTGAAACAAAAGAACGAAAAGTAATGGTACTGAAAATAAAAACCCTGTCAAAGAATCTTGACAGGGCTTATATTTTACAATTCGGGATAAATTATCCTTTCTTAGTATGTGTACTTTTTGGAGCTGCTTTGGCTGCAGAAGTAGCTTTTACTTTTGGAGTTGCAGGTTTTTCTGCTTTTGGAGCTGCCTTTTTAGGAGCTTCTTTTTCAATGCTTACTTCTTCCTGTTCGCCATCCAACGTTTCAGGCTCTGCTTTTACGAAGCTCTCGGGAGTAATGTATCCTGCTTTCTGAAGAAGGTTATACCACTGGGCCAATTTCTTGATATCTGAAGCATATACTCTTTCTGTATCATAGTTAGGAAGAGAAGCCGTCATGAATTCTTTCAGAACATCATCAGAAGATTTGTGAGAAATCGTTTCTTTATAATCGTAGTTTTTAGCAATATTTTCAAAAACCTCGAACAAAGGAACTTCTTTATCAAATGTAAACATAGCGATATTATCCAATAAACTCACCTGACTTGAGTTCCCGATGCTAACTTTTTTCTTAGTCGTAACATCTTCAATGATAAAACCGTTTCTTAGTTGAGAAACTAATTTGAAAAGTCCTGGCTTTCCAGAAATTGAAATTATTTTTTCTAACAGCATAATTTTATTTTTTGTAAATTCTGCAATCAGCACGGGGCTTTTTGCTGTTTATTATTTTTTTTTAATCCTTGTTTAAATTACTTTGGAAATCTCATTTTATAGCTGATGCTTACATCACCCTGTGAAATTTTTGCCAGCTTACCTTTTACGAGTTTCTTCTTCAGTACGCTCAGATGATCGGTAAACAGCACGCCTTCAATATGATCATATTCATGCTGAATTACGCGGGCTCTAATATCGGAAAAAGTTTCTGTATGTTTCACAAAATTTTCGTCATAATATTCAATAACGATTGTCCCTTTTCTCTTCACATCTTCTCTTACATCCGGAATAGAAAGACATCCTTCATTGAATTTCCACTCTTCTCCGGATTCTTCAAGAATCGTAGCGTTGATGAAAACTTTTTTAAACTCAGCTAATTCGTCTTTGATATCTTCATAATCCTCGTCATCTGCAAGTGGAGTCACGTCGATCACAAACAGGCGTAAGTCCAACCCGATTTGCGGTGCTGCAAGTCCTATGCCATTCGCACTGTACATCGTTTCGAACATATTATCTATAAGTTCCTGTAAACCGGGATAATCTTTGTCTATATCTTTTCCCACTTTTCTTAAAACAGGATCCCCAAAAGCTCTTATCGGTAAAATCATTTTATTCTTTGTTCTAAAAAATTCTGCAATATAATCGTTGCGCTTACTCTATCTATTAACCCCTTTTCCTGTTTCTTTTTTTTACTTTTCCCGCTTTGGGAGATAAAAAAAGAAGCCATTTTGGAGGTAAATCTTTCGTCTAAACGGTGAACCGGGATACCGGAAAATTCTTTCTGAAATTCTTCAATGAATTTTAAAATATCCGTCTCCACTTCGGAAACATTTCCTTTCAAATCTGTAGGAAGGCCTACTACCAAGTCATCCACTTTGTTTTCGGTGAAATATTTTTTGAGAAATTCCATCAAAAACCGGGTCTCAACGGTATTCAGGCCGCTTGCAATAATCTGCATATCATCTGTTGCAGCGATACCGCAGCGTGCTTTTCCATAGTCTATTGCAAGGATCTGTCCCATAAGTGTGCAAATTTAGTAAAATTTAATGATTTTATTCATAACGCAGTTTTTTTATAAAAATCATGTTTTATTCCATTATTTTTTTTATAATTTTAATCTTCCAAAAAACGAAAATATGAAGAAACTCATCCTCGTAAGACATGCGAAAAGCGACTGGCCGGAAGAAACGGAGGACTTCGACAGACCTTTGGCAGACAAAGGATTGAAAGATGCTATGAACATGTCCAGATTCCTGAAAAACAATAATATTTCTATTGATCAGTTTGTTTCAAGCCCGGCTGTACGTGCCCTGAATACGTGTAAAATCTTTAACCAGACCTATCAGCTTAATGTCTGCACGGAGGATAAGCTGTATAATCCCTCGGAAAAAAATTTTGAATCTGTGATCTACGACCTGGATGACAATGTAAGCTCTGTAGCTCTTTTCTCCCATAACAACGGAATTTCCAATTTTGCGAATTCCATCTCAGAAGATATTTTCCATTTTCCGACCTGCGGAGTTGCCGGTTTTGAAATAGATTGTAATTCTTGGTCTGAATTTGATGGCGCCAAGAAAAAACTCCTGTTCTTTTATGAGCCGGGAAAAATATAATTATATCTTTTGTAGTCTATTTCTATTGCTTTTTTCATGTGCTAAAAAGTATAAGACCTATATTGAAACTATTGCGGTCAATGATGTTAAGCTTCCCAAGGCAAGACCTGGTGACTGGCGATATTCCCGTGATGAAAAATTCCAGACTTTTGAGGATTTTCAGAAACTAGAGAAAATAAAGCCGGAGCCAAAAAAAAAAACACAATATATCTTCAGCCTATCGGAGAATTCAATGAGCTGCAGAAAAAGGAGATAGACCTTACCAAAGAATATTTAAGCAAATATTTTCAGCTTAAAACAAGGGTTCTTCCTGTTTTACCCAACAGTATTTTTCCAAAAGCAGCAAGAAGAATCTTTAAAGACGGTCAGGAACAGATTCTGGCAGGTTATGTACTGAACAGTATTCTGATTAAACAAAAACCTAAAGATGCGGTAGTTGTTATGGGAATCACTGAGAAAGATCTTTTTCCAAAACCTGAATGGAATTATGTATTTGGGCAGGCTTCTTATGAAGACGGTGTTGGAGTAACTTCTATGTATCGGTTTTCTGATGGTCATCTGTCTGATCTTAACTTCAATGAAAGCCTTAAAAGACTGATCAAAATAAGTTCACATGAAATCGGGCATATGTTCGGGATCAGTCATTGCCTCAATGCAAATTGTGTAATGAATGGAACCAATAGCCTTTCTGAAACTGATTATCATTTTGCAAGAGCATGTTCACTTTGTCAGCAGAAATTAAATTCAAGCCTCCATTATGATCATAAGAAACGACTTTTGGATCTGAAAGACTTTTTTGAAAAACAGCATTTAAATTCTGAATATTCACTTGCCAAAGAGGATTTTAATTTGCTCAGGTAATCTAAAAAAATAACTGATATATGTTTTGGTTAAAGCCAAATTTTATTCATAAAAAAGCGGACTAAAGCCCGCTCCTATTGAATTATCTATTTTTTTAGTTTACAATTCCACCTCATCATCAGTCTATTTCCTCTTAAGATCCAGATCATCAAAATCAAAGCTGAAATCTGTAATATCTGATATTGGTTTTAGCTTTGCAGACTCTGCCTTTCCATTTTCATCATAGCTGAAAATAATATAAGCATCAGCGTCATAGCTTCTGTCGTCCCATTTTATAATGAAAGAATTATTGGAATATGGAAGCAGTTCTCCTTTCAGTCTTGGAGAGTTCTGGCAGGAGATCCTGTAGGTATTTCCATGTTGAGAAATTTCTACATCGCCAAACCATTGGTCATTATACTTTCCAATGAACTGATCGGCTTTAGGATGAAGATTTTTTTCTTTTCTAAAGGCTTCTGATTTGGCGAAAGCTTCTTTTTTCTGCTTTTCATATTCAGCATTTACTTTGGACATTCTTTCACCATAAGTTTTCAGCCAGTTTCTGTCTGCTACTCCAAGATAAGAGTCTTTAACCGTGTTGGTAATTGTATTAAAAGCGGCCCCGGATTGTTGGTTTGTTAATACTACAATTCCCAGTTTCAGATCCGGTATCAGCGTAAATTGGGTAACAGTACCTATTAATCCTCCTGTATGCTGAATCTGTTTGTGACCTTTCACATCACTCAGGAACCATCCTAATCCATATCCGTAAAAGCTTGTATCATAAGGATTTTTTGAAGCAACTCTATCCGGAATCTGTAGACTCCATAACTGTTGTACGTTTTTATCTGAAACCAGTTTTTTACCGTCTTTAGTGGTGAAATTATTTAAAAGACAGTCTGCCCAGGTCGTCATATCCTTAATATTACTCATAATTCCTCCTGCGGCATTACCCGTTTCATTCCAGTCATGGGGCACGGCAACAGCTTTCCCGTCTACAGGGGCGTGTGCATCGATTTTGTTGGGTACTGCCTTAGCTCTGCTGTAGCTTCCGAAACTGGATGTCATTCCGACAGGCTTCATAATTCTCTGCTCAATAAATTCTGCCCAACTCAGTCCGGAAATCCGGTGGATCACTTCTCCCGCCACAATGAACATAATATTGTTATAATCAAGTGTCGTTCTGAAGGGATTTTCAGGTTTCAGATATCTTACATTGTGAACAATATCATTAACCGTAAGGTTTCCACCTTCAGGGAAGAACATCAGATCGCCCTGTCCTAAGCCTAATCCGGCTCTGTGGGTTACAAGATCCTTAATAGTTACGTTTTGAGAAACATAAGGATCATACATCTGAAATTCCGGGATGTATTTTGAAACTTTATCATCCCAGTTCAGTTTTCCTTCATCAGCTAAAATAGCCAGTGCAGTGCAGGTAAACCCTTTTGAATTAGATGCAATTCCTACCAATGTATTATCATCCATCGGCTGTCTGGTGGTTAAAGAACGCTGTCCGAACCCTTTGGAATAGATTACTTTTCCGTCTTTTATGATTCCTACTGACATTCCCGGAACGTCGAAGGTCTTTAAAGTACCCTGGATCAGTTCATCCAATTTCTTTTCTTCAACCTGGGCATTGAAAAGCCCTACTGTTACAAGAAAAAGTAAAAGAGAAAATTTCTGCTTCATTTTTAAAATTTTCTCAAATTTAGTAAATATTAGGTGATGCCGGCTTCTCCTGTAAAACTTTGTGTATTTAAAAATAATCTGATCCTTAAAAGAAAATAAATCTTTCCTAAATTTGTAAAAATTTCAAATCTTAATGACAAAAATTCTTCTTCTCTCCGACTCCCATTCCTATATAGACGACAGGATTTTAGAATATGCCCGTCAGGCTGATGAAATATGGCATTGCGGAGATTTCGGAAGTATGGAGGTTATTGAAGAACTGGAAAAAATAAAACCTCTAAAGGGAGTTTACGGCAATATAGACAACGCGAAGATCCGTGCTGAATTTCCTGAAGTAAACCGTTTTTTCTGCGAAGATCTTGAAGTTCTGATGATTCATATCGGTGGATATCCCGGAAAATACGCACCGCTTACAAACAGAGAAATTTCTGCAAAGGCTCCGAAGGTGTTTATTTCAGGACATTCTCATATTCTGAAGGCTATGTTTGATCAAAAGAACAATCTTCTGCATCTGAATCCCGGAGCCTGTGGAAAACAGGGATGGCATAAAACGAGGACTATGATGCGTTTTGTAGTGGAAGGTGAAGAGATCAAAGATTTGGAAATCATTGAGCTTGGGCCTAAGATTTAATTTTGACAACAATAAAAGAAGGAGTACATACATGAAAATCGGGGACAAAGTTTCTGTAGTAGATGAGGATTTAAACGGAATAATTACTTCCGTGAACGGCAATATTGTTGTTTTTAAGGATGAATATGGTTTTACCTACCAATATCCGAAAGAAAAACTGGTTCCGAAAAACGCAGCGCTTTATGAAAATATCCGGATAGTAAGAAAAGCGGAACCGAAGAAAGTGACTTCTAAAAAACACCAGAAGAATCATATGGTCCTGGATCTGCACTTTCATAATCTGGTTAAAAATCCCAGTGATTATGACAGTTTTGAGAGACTTTTCATTCAAAAAGCGAAATTAACGGAAGTTCTTGATTTCTGCAGAAAACATCACCTGAAGAGGCTGGAGATCGTTCACGGGATCGGTGACGGAACGCTGCAGAAAATGGTCATGGATGTTTTGGAAAGCCAGACAGATATCGATTTTTATAATAAGGAAATACTTCATCATCAATCGGGTGCCGTTATGATAGAATTTCACTAAATTTGCAGCAATTGAAATATGAACGTACTTAATTTACTTTTTACCAAAGACGGATTAATCTACCAGATTGCAAAAAATAAAAGCATTCAGGAGGAAAAGTCTTATTTCGTTACTGAAGAAACTCCGGAAACGCTTATTGAAGATAAGCTGGATGAAATTCTTCTTAAGCAGAGGTTTGACGAAATTCATGTGATCTCGGCACTGAACCACTTCACCCTGATGCCTGAAGGATTTTCTGAGCATGAAGCAGGATTTGAGCTGATTGCTTTCAATGCTCCTGCTGACAGGGAAAGAGAAGAGCTCATGCTTTCTGTCAATAAAAAATTCGGGGTACAGTTTTATTATACATTCCCTAAAAGCTTTTACAAAAAAATAAAGGAGCTGGCAATTCCGGTTCATTTTAATTTTTCGGGGGAAAAGTTTTTGAATTCACTCAACAATAAGAACAGTAAAGAGATTCACATCAATTTATATCATAACCAATGCGAGTTTTTTGCTATTGATAACAAGAAGGTCATTTTATACAACAACCTGGATGTGAATTCTGAAGTAGATTTTCTGTATTTCGTGATGTTTACGCTCAGCAAAATAGGTTTTGGAATTAATGAGACCAACTTTTACGCCTATGGCGAAACCACGGAGAATGAAACCTTCATTTCCGAACTTCAGAAATTCGTTAAAAATATGAGAATTGTTTTTGACAACGTTCCGAATAAGAATTTTATACTTAATTAAAAGGAATTAGGGACTAGTGCTTACGCCAACATACTTCCCCTAATCCCTATCATCTAAACCCTAAACAAATATGTTCAGAATAATCTCAGGCAAGTGGAAAGCCAAAAAAATAGCCGCTCCTAAAAATTTTGATGTAAGACCTACGACGGATTTTGCCAAAGAGGCGCTTTTCAGTATCCTGGAAAACAAATATGATATGCAGTCGATTTCCGTACTTGATCTTTTTGCAGGGATTGGCTCTATCACTTTCGAATTTGCTTCCAGAGGATGCCAGGATATCACTTCTGTGGAGCTGAATCCGAAGCATACCAGCTTTATCAATGCTACGGCTTCAGAGCTTGATATGTCTCTACAGATCAATGTTCAGAGAGGGGATGTTTTTGACTGGCTTAAAAAGTTCAGAAATAAAAAAAGCTTTGAGATCATATTTTCCGATGCTCCTTTCGAAATGGAAGAGAAGAAGTATTATGAGTTATTATCTCTGGTTCTCAACAATAAATTTGTTAAGCCCAACGGAGTTTTAATCGTAGAACATCAGAGCAGAATGAAGCTGGAGCATCCCAACTTAATAGACACCCGAAAATACGGAAATGTAAGTTTCAGTTTTTTCGAAGCGAATAAAGAAGATAATCAGGAAATTTAATTCCTGATTATTTTTTTTACGGAGATATCCGGTGCAGCAATTCCCCAGTTTGTAATAGCTTCGATGACGGGCAGCAATGTTTTTCCAAAATCTGTCAGTGTATATTCTACCATTAATGGTGGCTTTTCAGTATATACCTTTCTGTTGACGATATGATCTTCCTCAAGCTGCTTCAGCTGCAGGCTTAGTGTTCGTTCTGTGATGGTGGGAATTAATTTCCTCAGTTCATTATATCTTTTGGCACCGTCCGTAAGATGGAATAAAATGACAGCTTTCCATTTTCCTCCTATAAATTTCATGGTGACGCTGGTGCAGCACGGATATTCTTTGTTATCTATTGTGTACATTTTTATACTATCCTTTTTTACCGTTATTGCAAAGGTATTAAACTTAAATTACTTTTGTAACTATAAAAATGATAGTATATAAATTATGAACTTTTTAGAACAGATGAAAAAAAGGTATACTGTAAAAAAGTATAACCCACAGGAAAAAATAAGTGCAGAACAAATTGCAGAGTTGAAGGAAATCCTTAATCTGAGTCCTTCTTCAATCAACAGCCAGCCGTGGAATTTTATTTTCGTTAATAAGCCTGAACTCAGGGAACAACTGGCAGAAGCATCATATTTCAACAGGGGAAAAGTATTGGACAGCAGCCATATCATTGTATTCCAGGTCATAAAAAATCCTGAAGATTTTGAAAAGCAGATCGAGGAAAATCTTCCTGAAGGATCAGTCAATTACTACAGAACTATGGTAAAACCACATGGTGAGTCCGCCATCCGGGCATGGATGGGACATCAGGTTTATCTTTCGCTGGGCGTTCTTCTTTCAGCGTGTGCTGTTATGGGAATAGATTCTACTCCTATGGAAGGTATTGAGACGGAAAAATATGACAGAATCCTTAAAAATAATTCTTATGAAACACTTTTTGCAGTAGCCATCGGAAAAAGAGACGAGAATGACAGCAATCATCCGGAAACGACTCCTAAAAGAAGGCTGAAGAGCGAAATGGTTATTTTAGAGTCCTAACGGTCCTAATTTATTCAAAAATAAAAGCTGTTTCGGGTGAAACAGCTTTTTGTATTATAATACTTTTAATTCAAGGTCTATTGTTTTTCCAAAGAATTTCTTAGAGATCTTTTCAAAGTTTTTTGTAAGATCCGAAAGATAGAAATGATAGTTTGGCTTTGGATTATTGTCATTCAGAAGATGGTATTTATCCAGGATGATCTTCAGGTGGTTGGCCACAATATTCGGAGAATCTATCACACGGACCCTGTTTCCGTAATACTGTTTGATCTCATCAATTAGCAAAGGATAATGGGTACACCCAAGGATAAGGGTTTCAATATTTTTAAGCTTATTATTGCTTAAATAATTATAAATGATGGCATGCGTGATCGGATGGTTCTTGAATCCTTCTTCAATAGCCGGGACCAGCAACGGTGTAGCGAGCTCATCAACTTTGATCCATTTATTATGCTTTCTGATGCTCTTTTTATACAATCCTGAATTGACCGTTGCTTTTGTGGCAATAACTCCAACATTATTATGGATCTCATAGGCTACTTTTTCAGCAACGGGATTAATAACATCTATAACAGGAACTTTTCCGTTCACAGACTGCATGACCTCGTTTAAAGCATTAGCTGTAGCCGTATTACAGGCAATAACAATTGCTTTACAGTTCTGCTGGAGCAGAAAATTGGTGATCTTGGTAGAGTATTCTATAATCGCATCCTTCGACTTTTCACCGTACGGAAGGTGTTTGGTATCTCCAAAATAGATCAGATCTTCGTGGGGAAGAAGTCTTTTGATCTCTTTGGCTACGGTAAGTCCTCCCACCCCGCTATCGAAAATACCGATAGGCTGGCTTGGTGAAAGATGTGAATAATCTTGCTTTTTAGTTTTCAAATGAACTGAAATTTTATACAAAAATAGTGAATAATCGGATATTTAATTAAGATTACTGATTGAAAAATCTTTCGGGTATCTTACTTTATAGCTCACTCTGAATTTTTTAGTTTCGGATGAGGAAATTTTAACGTTCCACAGTAAGAATCCTTTTTCTTTATCCAGTTCAGCATTATCACTTTCAAGAAGTTCAATCTTTACAGTTTCATCCTTACTTAATGGAATCTGATCTCTTATCTCAATATTGATTGCTTCTTTTTTATTATTCCGGACAACAAGATCATAAGTAATTGTTTTTTCCTGATAGGAAGAAAATAATTTCTCACTTGCCTTATCTTTTACCACTTCTTTGCGTACACTAATTTTCTTGTCATCCCCAAGGGTGATGCTCATCTTATCATTTGTCTGATTGGGATTAATCCTTGTTTCACCTACATACATATTTTCAAAGATGACACTGGCAGCCCCTGAGATCAGATTGTATTTGTTAAAATCTTTAATATCTGCAACCAAATAGGCCGTAGCATTGTATTTAGGAACTGTATAATATTTATAATCTGCGGGAAGTTTTATCTGTTTTAGGTTGATAAAATGGTCTTCATCATTTGACAGAATATCATAAGGAATATCTGTATCAAAACTTACGTTTAACTGATTTTCATTAATTTTCATTCCATAACCTACCATTACAACTTCTTCAATCTCCATCGTGCCAATAGTATCTCTTTTTCCCGAATATCCAATGTTTGCTCTTTCTTCATTATCATAAGAGTTCAAAAACCAGGGATTCATAACCGGAGCTTCATTATTTCTTGAAGATCTCGCATTGATTAATGAAAGCTTAACTCCTTTCCAGTCGAGTCCGGTATCCTGTCTTACCTTTGCTTTAAAAGTGACATCCAAAGGTTCAGTAAGCTTATTGCCCTTCACTTCATAAAACGGTTCCCAAAAAACATTTTCTGCCAAATATCCCAGATCCATTTTTGCATTTCCACCTCCACTGCTTGCAATTCTCAGAACAATAACGCCATCAGAAAAAGTTTCTTCAGCTTCTGTATTAGCTTTCAAACGGTTTTTTAAAGCTTCAAGCTTCTGTACAGTTTGTGTATATTTTTTATTAATATCAAGCTGCGCTATGCTAATTTCATTTCTTTTGGCTTTATAATATTCTGTCAGCTGCATCAACTGAGCTACACTGGAGGTATTGCTTCCGACTAAAAGTCCCTGATTTTTGTCTAAAAGTTCCAGTGTTTTTTCATTTGTCTGCCGTTCAATATTGATTTTCGTACTGAGATTTTCCAAGATAGCAATACTGTCTTTAATCTTTTTTCCGTTAGGATTATTATTCTCAAAATAATTCGAGTTGTAGCTGTCTCTGTATTGCGCAGATAGAATTGAAACATCTTTATTATTGGTATTAATCTGTATTGATTTCTCCATAATTTCATCCGAAATATTAGTCACAACAACCTCAGAAGTTCCTGCAGGAAGCAAAACGTTCACAGAATTCTGAAGTTCAGCAGAAGTTCTGTAAACATTCACAGCATTAACTTTGGCTTTTGTAAAAATTGGCTTTTGTGAAAAATGTAAGGTGCTAAAAAGAAGAAAAAATAATAGTAAGTTTTTTCTCATAATTCATGGTTTATTTAAAGTATAATCCCAAATATACATCAATAAACGTTATACCAAAAATAAATCTGATGCAATTCCATCCGCCATAAACCAATGTTTTTCCGGTATTCTCAGATGATTGTTTTCAGTGATTAAAATACCTTCTTCTATTTTAGATTTTATCTCATGTTGGAAATGTTCAAGAATCTGATCATTGAATTTATTCTTCAGGCTTTCAAGATCTACTCCCCAAATTGTCCTGAGACCAATCATAATCATTTCATTGAACTGATCGTGCTGTGAAAGAAGCTCTTCTTCTTTGGCCAGAATTCCGGCATGAAGCTTTTTAATATACTGCTGATTGTTGGCCACGTTCCAGCTTCTGACATCAAATCCGTTGTAAGAATGTGCGGAAGGACCTATTCCAAGATATTCTTTATACTTCCAATACGCAGAATTATGTCTTGAATAAAAGCCCGGTTTTGCAAAATTGGAGACTTCATAATGCTCAAATCCGTTGTCTTTTAAGAAATCTGACAGATAATAGAACTCTTTATTCTGTTCTTCTTCTCTGGGACTGGCCACTTTTCCTTTCGAAATCCAGTTCTCTAAAGCTGTTTTTGGTTCAACAGTGAGGGCATAAGAAGAAATATGAGGTACTTCCAGGGCAATTGTTTTGTTTAAATTCTCTTTCCAGATCTCCAGATTAGAGGTAGGCGAACCATAAATCAGATCAATGCTCAGGTTTTCAAACCCAAAATCCTGTGCTCTTTTGATGGAATCTTCTGCTTCGGAAGCATTGTGTGCACGGTTCATCAGTTTCAGATCTTCCTCAAAAAAGCTCTGGGTACCGATAGAAAGTCTGTTGACAGGGGATTGGGCCAGCTGTTTTAAAAAATTCTTGTCCAGATCATCAGGATTGGCTTCCAGGGTTACTTCAATATCACTGTCAAAACTGAAATACTTCAGGACCTCATCGATTAAAGAATTGATTTCATCTGCTGAAAGAATAGACGGTGTTCCGCCGCCAAAATACAGGGATTTTAAACTTTTATTCTGCAGTTCGTCTTTTCTAAGCCTGATTTCGGTCTTCATGGCACGGATCATTTCATCTTTAAAATTCAAAGAGGTAGAAAAGTGAAAATTACAGTAGCTGCATTTCTGTTTGCAGAAAGGGATGTGAATATATATCATAAAAAAGCTCTGAAAATTTCAGAGCTCAAATTTATTTAAATTAAATCATATTAGTATCTATATCCTCTATGATTAATAAAGTTATCAAAGTTATACCCTAAGCTGATCATAAAGCTGTTTCCTCCATAGGTCTGGATATCAGACATTCCGATGTTATACGTTGCTCCGATCATGAATTTATTAAATCTTACTTTAACAACCGGTGCCACCTGAAGCTGCTGGCTGTCAAATCTGTTCTGTACCGTTCTGTAGCTTACTCCGGCGGAGAATGAATTGATGTCATTAAAGAAAGTAGCCATTAAGTTATAGTCAACCATCCTTGTTGAATTGGTATTCAGGTTGATCAAAGCTGATGGCGTTACAAAGATATTGTCAGCAAAATGCCAGTCATATCCTAAGTTTAAGAAGAATTTAATTGGTGAAGGCTCAATTCCGTTTACGATAGCCTTATCATTACTTAATGCGATATCATTTACAGAGATTCCTGCAAAGATATTTCTATAGGTAGCTGCTGCACCGAAGTTGGCATAAGCCATAAAAATATTCCCTTCTTTTCCGATCAATAATGGATCGTAACCATCTTCAACGTTCACTGAAGTATAGTCGAAGTTCATATTATAAAATGAAACACTGGTACCGAAAGAGAACTGGTCTTTTCTGTCTCCCTCACTACTTAGTGGAATAAAGTATGAAGCTCCCGCTGTAATACCGCCTGCAGAAATAGGGCCATTGCTGTCTCTGAAAATAGAGAGCCCTGCTCCCACTCTGTCGAAAATGTTCCCGTTGATTCCTATAGACTGCGTATTTGGAGAATCGCTGAACTTGTCAAATTGTTTGTGGTAATTAGCATTAAGCTGTACGTAATCGGTCTTTCCGTACTGAGCTGGGTTGAACAGGAATTCACCATCCAAAAGATATTGCTGATAGTATGGTAGTGATTCTTGTGCTTTGTATGCATTTGACAAAAGAGCTAAACATACGATAGCATATAGTTTTCTCATAACAAATCTTGATTTCAATTCAACAAATATAAAAAAATTCTCAATATATTTTTAGTTTTCTAAATAATTTCTCCATTTTTTTACGGCATCCGCCATATCTTTGGGCATTGGGCTCTCAAAATATAATTCCTTTTTAGTGGTTGGGTGTATAAACCCTAAAGTATGCGCATGGAGCGCATGTCTGGGAAGAATTTCGAAAACATTTTTTATAAACTGCTTATACTTAGGCAGATTCACTCCTCTTAAAGGGGTATGCCCTTCATATCTTTCGTCATTAAACAAAGTATGCCCGATATGTTTGAAATGGGCCCGGATCTGGTGGGTTCTTCCTGTCTCAAGTTTACATTCTACCCAGGTCATATATTTAAAGCGTTCTAAAACCTTATAATGCGTCACTGCGTGCTTTCCGTGACTTCCGTCCTCATAAACGGACATCTGCATCCGGTTTTTGGGATGCCTGCCGATATGCCCTCTTATGGTCCCCTCATCTTCCTGAGGATTTCCCCATACAAAAGCCCAGTATAATCTTTTTGTCGTTCTGTTGAAAAACTGTTTCGCTAAAAAGCTCAATGCATATTCGTTTTTTGCAATCACCAGAAGACCGGAAGTATCTTTATCAATCCTGTGAACAAGCCCTACTCTGTCGAGGTCAGACTTCTCCCCGCTCTTTTCAAAGTGGAAAGCCAGTGCGTTTACCAATGTTTTGTCCCAGTTACCATGACCTGGATGTACCACCATTCCCGGTTCCTTATCTACTACTACCAGATCGTCATCTTCATAAATGATATTCACAGGAATATCCTGAGGAATGATCACATTTTCCCTTGGCGGATGGGCAAGAAGCACCGAAATCTGGTCACCAGGCTTCACACGGTAATTCTGTTTTACCGGCACTCCGTTTACAACAACATTTCCGGCTCTGCAGGTCTGTGAAATTTTATTCCGGGAAGAGTTTTGCCTGTATATCAATAAGAACTTATCGATTCTTAACGGCTCCTGGTTTTTATCGACTTTGATATTAAGATGTTCATACAGTCCTTTATTCTCCTCATCAATATCGATGTTCTCCAAACTGTCGGAATCCAATAATTCTTCATCTAAAAAGTCTTCGTTATCTTCTGCCATTATTTTTATTTTTTTACGCAAAAGGCCTCAACATTTTGCAGTTGAAGCCTATATTTTATATAATAAACCGTGATTATTCTACCACTACTTTTTTAGCCTTTGGCTTTTGGATCGGCTGCTGTGTTGCATTTCCTGTCGTTGTTGCCGGCTTAGTTCCCGAACCCTGGCTGCCTGTTGCAGTGGATTTAGGCTTTTCTGTTACCGTTCCTGATGGTTTGGTTCCGGTAGCTGTACCAGTTTTGGCTGGTTCCGTCTTTGCCGGTTCAGGTTTAGGAGTTTCTTTTTTGGGTACAGGCACTACAGGTGGATTATAGGTTGGTTCCGGATAGCTGGGAACTTCGTCATAATGTACCGGAGGCAGAGAAGTATCTACCTTCATTCGGTAAATAGAATTCAGCTGTTCTACTTTAGCTCTAAGCTCGGCAGGCGTTCTCTTACTTGCCCAAAGGTCAATCTGCATTCCCTGGTCTCTTACATCTCCGGAAGCCGGATCCTGGTAATAGATAATATCAGATTCATCTTTGCTTCCATCTTCATGCTCTACAAGACCTACTTCAAATAAACTTTTTGCAATAACCGCTTTAGCTTCTTTTACCGAAAGACCTACCACACTAGGAATTGAGATATTTCTCATAGGGCCTGAGCCTACTACAACATCAATCACAGAGAATCTCGGAAGACGTGATCCCGGATTAACGGCATTACCTTTATATAATACTCTTAAAAGAGCATCTTTCTGAATACTCGGTTCATAGATGGTATCGCCTATCTTAAGGCCAACCTGATCCAGTCTCTGGAAAGCCAGTCCTGAATATTTATTGATTACATCCGGAATGGTAATAGGAGCCCATGTTCTGGGATTAACTACAATTCTTACCAGCGAACCCGGTTTTACACGGGAACTGGACAAAGGATGCATCTTTAAAACCTGGAAAGGCTTATATTTGGGATTGTATTCAGCACTGTCTACTTCATATTCCAGCCCGGTATCCTCTAATATTTTTACGGCATCATAAACCGATTTATTAATAACATTAGGTACAGGAATTTCCTGACCATGGTTGGTATGGTATTCCAGCCAGCGGAAAGTAAGCCACACTAACCCCACAAAAATTCCGATGGCGACTACTAAATTCAGTAAAACTTTCCAATTGAAAAGTGATTTAAGCATACTTAAAAATACTTTAATTATAACGGCAAATATAGCTAATAATTTTAAATGTACTTTTATTTAACACAATTCATTTCAATTTTAAAATTTCTGAATTTCCCTTATTGCATTACATAAAATGATTAAATTTGCCTTAATTGATACTATAATGGTTATGAGCAAAAAAAGTGTTGCCGTTGTCATGGGAGGCTATTCGGATGAATATGTGGTTTCCTTAAAAAGCGGTCAGTTGATCTATGATTCTCTGGATAGAAATTTATATGATGTATATAAAGTAGTCATTCTTAAAGATGAATGGTATTTTTTAGGGGAAAACGATCAAAAATATGAAATCAACCGCGGGGATTTTTCGGTGACATTGAATAACAATGAGAAACTGAAATTCGATGCGTGTTTCAACATTATCCACGGAACTCCGGGTGAAAACGGGATTCTTCAGGCTTATTGGGACGCCATCGGGCAGAAATACACCGGATGTGATTTCTATCAGAGTGCTTTAACCTTTAATAAAAAAGATACATTGGCTGTATTGTCAAAATATGGCATTCCTTCTGCTAAAAGCATTTATCTAAGAAAAGGAGAAGATATCAATACAGATGAAATTGTTGAAAGCTTGGGCCTTCCAGTTTTCGTTAAGCCCAACCAGTCCGGATCATCTCTGGGAATCTCAAAAGTAAAGGAAAAGTCAGAATTAATTGCTGCAACTGAAATTGCGTTCAAAGAAGATGATGAAATCCTGATCGAAAGCTTTCTGGACGGAATGGAAGTTTCTGTAGGCGTCATAGATTTCAAAGGGAAAACCATCGTTTTAGGGATCACCGAAATCGTACCGACTAATGAATTCTTCGATTATGAAGCTAAATATGAAGGAGCTTCAGAAGAAATTACCCCTGCAAGAATTGACGATGCAACCAAAATCAGAGTAGAGGAAATTTCAAAAAGAGCTTACAATTCCCTTGGCATGAGCGGTTTTTCAAGAAGCGAGTTCATCCTTATGGACGGTATTCCTTATATGCTTGAAATGAATACCAATCCGGGATTCTCCCCTGCCAGCATTCTTCCGCAACAGGCAAAAATTTATGGAATATCCATCACAGATCTCTGTGGAAACGAAGTAGAAAAAGCACTGAATAAATAATAATAGAAGTTAGAATCTAGAGGTTAGAAGTTAGTTGTTAATGAATGGAAGTTGAAGATGGAAGAAAACCCGGTGAATAGTACACTATACCCCGGAAACCTGAATCTCACAACCCGAAACTCCGAAACACAGACCTCGTAACCCATAACTCATCATAACACGTAAAACATGAAAATTGCTGTTTTCCCCGGATCTTTTGATCCTATTACCCTGGGACATTATGATATTATTGAAAGAGCGGCTCCGCTTTTTGACAAACTGATTATCGCAATCGGGCAGAATTCCCAAAAAAAATATATGTTTCCCCTGGAAAAAAGAATGGAATTTATTCAAAATTCCGTCGCTGAATTCCCCAATGTGGAAGTTGACTTTTTTGAAGGATTAACGGTAGATTACTGCTTTGAAAAGGATGCACAATACATTCTCAGAGGATTAAGAAACCCTGCCGATTTTGAATTTGAAAAAGCCATTGCCCATACGAACAGGACCTTGGCCCACAAAAAGCTGGAAACTGTATTCTTATTAACCTCATCCGGAAAATCTTTCATCAGCAGCAGCATCGTAAGGGAGATCATCAACCACAACGGAGAATACGAATTGCTGGTTCCGGAAGCCGTTAGAGTACAACGATAAGTAATGAATAATAGGTAATGAGTAATTTGGGAAATATGGATTACAATCAAGCTTTTCGGGAAAGAACTATTTTTTTTCCATTCTTGTGATTAAATCATTTTCATCATTACCTTATTCAGATGATGTTTCGGTCATAAGAAAGTAAATTATAAGATCTTCTACTTCTGTGGCAGCAAACTACAGAGCTGTTTCAAGAGCAAGATATGAAAAAAAAAAAATTTGCCTAGCTCTGTATTGTTGTAGAAGAAATTGATGAAACTCAACTTTGGCTTGAGATCATTGAGGAACTTGAATATCTAAGTCCTGAAAAAATGATTTATTTAAAATCAGAATGTGAAGAACTTGTAAAGGTTATGACTAAATATAAGTTTAAATTATCCCAGCTTTAAATGGCATAATTTTTATTACTCATTGCCCATTACCTATTACTCATAAATTATGCACGAACAGTTCAATTTTGCCATAGAGGTGCTCGGAACCATTTCCTTTGCGATGTCGGGGAGTTTTGCAGCGATGCAGAAACGCCTTGATCCGTTCGGGGTACTGATTATTGCATTTGTCACTTCTGTGGGCGGAGGAACTGTAAGAGATCTCCTGCTGGACATTCCCGTTTTCTGGATGCACGACCTTTTAACGTGTGCACTGATTTTGGGAACAAGTATTTTTGCCATGGTCTTTAAATCCATTGAAAAGAACTTCAAGGTAACCTTATTTATTTTTGACAGCTTCGGGCTGGGGCTATTTACCATTATTGGAGTTCAGAAAGGATTGAATGCCAATATACATCCCCTGATATGTATAGCTTTGGGAACCATAACCGGCTGTTTCGGAGGAATCATCCGGGATATTCTCCTCAACAGAATTCCGCTGATCTTCAGGAAAGAGATCTACGCTACAGCATGTATTGTCGGGGGCTCTGCATTTCTGCTGATGACTAAGTTTATTCCGCTTTCCTATACATTTATACAGATATTCACTATTATGCTCATTGTCGCGATCAGAACTCTTGCCGTCAAATATCAGTGGCAGATCCCTAAATTTTATGGCTATGATCAGAATTCTGAAATGTAGTAATGTATCTCATATAATGATAAAAAAAGCATCTGGATTCAGATGCTTTTTTAGTTTCGTATGTTACTCTTAGAAGAATTTCCCTCTCTGTCTCATATTCGGGTTGTGCATATGTTTCTGCATAGAAGGCATTTTCAGCTGATCTTTCATCATTTTAATCTGATCCGTCATCATCCCTGCCGTGTCTAGTCTTTTAGCCTCTTCCAGAAGCTTCTGCCCTTCCTGTTTTCTTCCTTTAGAAATGGCTGCTGCTGCAAGATTCAATGTTGCCATTGCCCTGTCATGCTTCATATTCAGACCATATTCCAAAGCTTTTTTCATCAGCGGTTCCACTTTCGCAGGATGCTCCTGAGCCTGGGTAAGTCCCTGTAAATAGTGAAAATATCCATATTGGGATTTATGAAGCTGCGCCTGGTAATTGGTAATTCCGTTTAGCCATTGTGCGGCTTTTTCCATATTCTGTTTTCTCAGCTGCCAGAAGGCAAGAAGGATATATTCATTCTTGATGAAAAGTATAATAGGCAGTGCTGCAAGAAGGAATACTACAATTCCCCAGCCCAGACTTCTTGTGAAAATCATCATATAAAGTCCTAAAAGGATAAGAACTGCTGCAATTACAATTTTTATGTACTTATTCATTGTTCAGTTTTAGAAAGTGCAAAGATAGAAAATTTACAGGTTAGAAGCTAGAGGTAAGAAGTTAGAATTTTCATAACTATTCGCTCTTGATCCGTTCAAAGGTCTGAAAGCAAAAATCATATTCATTTTTTTCATCCTTTTCATGACAGGTTTCTTCAGTTTTTTTCCAGACTTTCGGATCGATCTTCGGAAAGAATGTATCGGCCTCAAGATCAGCCTTCACCAAAGTAACTTCCAGTTTATCAACAATTTCCATAGTCTGTTCATAGATATTTCCGCCACCGATGATGAACACTTCTTCATCAATCTTTTTAGCAAATTTTACCGCTTCTTTAATGCTCCCTACGATCAGAATCCCTTCTTCGAACCAGTTTTTCTTTCTCGAAATTACAATATTGGTACGGTTGGGCAGCGGTTTCCCTATACTTTCATAAGTTTTTCTGCCCATGATAACAGGATGTCCGGAAGTTATATCTTTAAAGTGTTTCAGGTCTTTAGGAAGATGCCACAGCAGTTTATTTTCAAAACCGATCTCGTTCTTCTCTCCCATGGCCACCACTATTGTTGTCATTCTAATAATTTTTTACAAAATTAGCACATAATTTGTATATTTGATTAGCACAAAAAATTAAAAAAAATAAACTATGAAAAATAAAGGCTGCCTTAGTGCAGGAACTATCGGTATTGCACTGCTTATCATTGTAGGTGTAATATTCTTCTGGGGGAAAAACGGGTATAATAATTTTGTTTCGAAAGAACAGAACGTGAATTCCAAATGGTCTAATATAGAAACGGTCTATCAGAAAAGAGCCAATCTTATTCCAAATCTGGAAAGAACCGTTAAATCGTATTCAAAATTTGAGCAGGAAACATTGACCAAAGTTGTTGAAGCGCGTTCTAAAGCAACTTCCATCAATATCGATCCTACAAATATGACGGAAGCAGATATGGCGAAATTCCAGGCTGCACAGGGAGAATTATCCGGAGCTTTAAGCAGATTAATGGCTGTCGTGGAGTCTTATCCGAATTTAAAAGCAGACCAGCAGTACATCAATTTCCAGAGAGAATTTACGGCGATAGAAAACAGCATCAGAACCGAAACGGTTTATTATAATGATGCTGCCAAAGATTACAATACAACAATCAAAACGTTCCCGAATAATATTCTGGCAAATTTTACAAACTTTAAAGAAAAACCTTTCTTCAAGGCTGAAGCCGGTGCAGAAAAAGCACCAGAAGTATTTAAATAATGAGCCGTTTTCTGACAAATCAGCAGATCGCTTCACTTGTGGAAGCCATACAGTCGGCAGAAGAACATTCTACAGGCGAGATCAGGGTACACATTGACTCGAACACGGAAACGCAGAATGCACAGACTGCATTTGAGGTTTTTAAGGAACTCTGTATGAATAAAACTGCCGACAGAAATGCTGTGCTTTTTCACGTTAATTTCGAACAGAAATATCTGACCATTATTGGTGATATCGGAATCCATGATAAAGTACACCAGTCGTATTGGGATCATCTGCACGACTATATTACTGCTGAATTTGCCAAAGGAAATTATTATAAAGCCTTAAAAAGCGGCATCCTGGAAACCGGTCTTGAATTAAAAAAACATTTTCCTGTAGAAGGAAAGAATCCCAATCAGCTGTCTAATGAAATTACGTTCTCTTAAACTGGTATTTTCATTAATACTCTTCTGCTTTTACAGTTTTGTATCGGCACAATACACGATTCCGCCCAAACCGGCGGTTCTGTATCCTGTGTTTGACGAAGCAGGCCTGCTCACACAGCAGCAAAAAGACGAACTGAACAATAAGCTGATCAAATTTGCAGACTCTACCTCCACGGAAATTGAAGTGATCATTATCCCCTCTACTAAAGGAGAAGATGTTAATTTTCTGGCAACCATGTTCGGAGAAAAATGGGGAATCGGAAAGAAAGGCGTGGATAATGGCGTTGTTTTCCTGATCGCTACAGAAGACAGAACCATGTCTATTCAACAGGGAAGAGCCGTAGAACAATACCTTACCGCTTCTGTTGCAGGACAGATCCTTGATTATATCGTCACTCCCAATTTCAGGCAGGGACAATGGTACGACGGTATCAACCGTGGTACTTCAGCGATCATGGAGGCTGTCCAGGGGAAATTCAAACCTATGGAAACCTCAGCACCTTCAGGTAATGGAAGTGCTTTTAAGATCCTTATTATCGCATTTGTCATCTTTATTATTCTGGCCTTTATCTTCGGAGGAAGAGGAGGCGGACGTGGCGGTGGCAATAATGATGACGACGATGTCATCATCACCAGGAGAGGACGCAGAAATTATCCCGGTGGATTTTTCCCATTCCCTGGCAGCTTCGGAGGAGGCGGTTTTGGTGGCGGAAGTTCCGGAGGAGGCGGAGGATTCGGAGGCTTTGGCGGCGGTGGAAGCTTCGGCGGTGGCGGTGCTTCGGGCGGATGGTAATTTTAAAAGATAACAAAATTCAATATAATCGGGCTCAGTGCCCGATTTTTTATTTAATATATTAAAATCAAGTCATTTCTTTGGTTTATTTTAATATTAAATTCAGATTTTCGTATTGAAAAATTAACAAAACCACTTAAAACCCGTTTTTTATTCATTTTTTTTTCGTTATATTTACTGAAAACAGGCCTATGAAAAAGACGCTGGTAGTTTTTGCACATCCCTATTTAGAGCACTCCAATTCAAATGTAGAGCTTATTAATTTCTATGTCCGCCACCAGCATTTTACCCTTAGAGATCTTTACGAAGAATATCCGGATTTTCATATTGCCGCATTCAGGGAAAGAAAAAGACTAAAGAACTATGACCGTTTTATTTTCCAGTTCCCGCTGATATGGTTCGGAATGCCTCCTTTATTAAGATTATGGATTGATGAAGTCTTTGACAGGGACTGGCTCAAGGAAGGAGAAACCAATCCATTGGAAGGCAAAGAGGTCTATATTCTGATAACGACCGGAGGAAAGGAAAGATCTTTCACTAAAAACGGAACGTATCAGTACACCGTAGAAGAACTGGTCAGTGGGCTGATTGTATCTTTAAAGGTTTTCAAAGCCGACATCAAACATATCAAGATTGTTTATGAAGCCAATAAACTGAGCAAAAAGGACATTATTTTACACAAAAAAGAATTTTCAGAACTACTCAATCAATAGCATATGGAGTCCAGCTTAGCAATGAATACATTAATTTTCCTGGGTGTAGCCATTATTATGGTTCCGCTGGCGAGGAAATTCGGACTGAGTTCTGTGATCGGATACATTTTAGGAGGTATTATCATTGGCCCCTATGTCCTAAGGCTTACCGGAAAAGATGTTAACGACATTATGCACGCCAGTGAATTTGGAGTAATCATGCTTCTTTTCTTGGTGGGACTGGAACTGGAACCCCGGAAATTCTGGGAAATGCGGAAAAAGATCATGGGGCTTGGACTTACTCAAATGCTGCTTTCCATCTCCCTTCTTTTCTTGGTTTTCATCAGTGCCGGATGGAGAATAGATAAGGCCATTGCCATTGCAATGTGTTTTGCTCTTTCTTCTACCGCAATTGTACTGCAGACCCTACAGGAAAAGAATAACCTGAAAACTATGGCCGGGGAAGCCTCATTCTCTACCCTTCTGTTTCAGGATATTGCCGTGATCCCTATTCTGGCTATTCTTCCGATTATCGCCAATTATAAAGCCAGCCATCATAATAATGAGATACAGATCCTGATCCAGAAACTCCCGGAATGGCTGCAGGCTGGTACAGTGATTTTAGGGGTTGCCATATTGATTCTTCTGGGAAGATATGTATTTGTTCCTTTCTTACGGTATGTTTCAAAATCGGGAATGACGGAACTGCTTACAGCTTCGTCATTATTCCTTGTGATCGGGGTTTCAGAGCTCATGGTGGCGATAGGGCTTTCTCCGGCCCTGGGAGCTTTCCTTGCCGGAGTAATGCTTGCCAACAGTGAATTCCGGCATGAGCTGGAAGCGCAGATCAATCCATTTAAAGGGTTGCTTTTGGCTGTATTTTTTGTGAGTGTAGGCTCTACGATCAATTTTAATATTATCCAGCAGGATCCTCTGTTTATTTTTTCTACTGTTTTTGCAGTTTTGGTTGTAAAATTTGTAGTTCTGTATGCCATCGGAAAGTTTTTTAAGATTGATACTCCCCAGACTTTATTTTATGCATTTGCTCTTTCCCAGGTAGGAGAATTTGCCTTTGTCCTGATCAATTATGCTTCGGATCTTTACCTGCTAAGCCCGGAACTCAATGCACAAATGATGGCTGTTACTGCGATCACGATGTGTATCACTCCTATCCTTCTGATCATTAACGACCGCTTCATTACTCCTAAATTCATTAAAGAAATCCCTGATGAAAAGAATGATTTTAATATTCTGGACAACGATATAGCCCAGAAGAAGATCATCATTGTGGGTTTCGGACATTTTGGAAGTACGGTAGGGCGTCTTTTAAAAGCTAATAAAATTCCGGCAACAGTTCTGGACAGGGATTCCGACCGCGTAAAACTGTTGAGAAGCTACGGTTTTAAGGTTTATTACGGAGATGCGACAAGAATTCCCACCCTCAGAGCTGCAGGGATTGAAGATGCGGAGATCCTGGTTCTCTGCCTTGATGATCCCGATGATAATAAATTCATAGCAGACCTGGTCCGGGAACACTATCCGAAAGTACGGATTTTTGTAAGGGCAAAAAACAGAATCGATGCCTATGACTACCTCAACAATGGCATTGAGAACATTTACCGTGAAACATTAGGAACGGCTGTAGATATGGCTGTAGATGTCCTTCATGAAACCGGCATGAGAAAATATGCGGCAAGACGTATGGGGCAAAGATTTATGGCCATCGACAAAGCTTCTATCAGAAGGCTGGCCAAAGCAAAGGATGATGACGAGATCCTGTTGTTTACCACAAAAGAAATCCTCCAGCGTGAGGAGGAATTACTGGCGTATGACAATCTTAATTTTGATAATAAAAATTGGGAAGGTTCCTCGTCAGCAGATGAAGAAAATGACGAGGAAACTCCTAATTGATTTATTGAATATTGACGCTTCCGCCGCTGCTTTCCTGCTTGGTTACATTTTTAAGTTCACCTCTTTTAGAAACATTTACACTTCCGCCTGAAGAAGCTTCTGCATGCAGTGATGAAACAGCACTGATCTCAACACTTGCCCCGCTGGAAGCTTCTGCTTTCACATGATCGGCAACAACTTCTTTTCCTGAAATACTGCTGCCTGATGAGGAAGTAATCTCTGCATTTTTACTTTTTCCTGAAATATCAATGCTTGCTGCTGATGAGGCATCAACATCAAGGTCTACTGCCCATACTTTTCCGTTGAAACTGCTGCTGCTGTCTGCCGAAATATCCAGATCATTGGCTTCCAGATCTCCGGAAACACTCGCTGCACTGGATATTTCAACATCCATTTTTTCTTGTGTGAATTTATCTTTTATGGTAACACTTGCCGCAGAATTGGCAACGAGCTTAGAAAAATCTTTGGTGTAGATCTTGGCCTTCACATTATGGCTGTTCATAACCCTTATTCCCTGCTTGTAATGGATATGGAGTTTCCCGCCGCTGTTCTCTACAAGAATTTCATTGAGGATATTTTCCGGCGCAGAAATGACCACTTTTTCGGTTTCGGATTTGATTATCTCAGCATCAATAGCCTGGGAAACTTCTATTTCGTCAAAATCTCCGTTAAATACTTTCTCTTTAACAGGACCACTGTCTTTGTCTATTACTTTGTCTACCCAGCCGTTATCATTATTACGGTCATTATTCTCATTGTTTCTTCTGTCATGTTTCTCATTACATGAGGTTATCAGCGCAAAGGCTGACAATATAAAAAGACTTGTCGATTTCATGTTTACTGCTTTTATAAATTAAGTTTTTAATATCTTTATACTTTAATAACAACTAATTTATGAAAAATATTTCATCGGTATTGTTAATTTCTGCGCTGGCACTTAACCAATCTTGTACTACAATGAAGAAAACCGATATTCAACAGGAGATTCCTGTTACCGATCCATCCTTATCTTCAAATCCTTTTATGAAGAAAAGCAAGCTTCAGTATGAAGCTCCGGAATTCGATAAAATTAAAAATGAACATTTCAAACCTGCTTTCGATTTTGGTCTAAAACAGCACGATGCTGAGATTCTGAAAATTGCCAACAATCCGGAAGCCCCTACTTTTGAAAACACTATTGTAGCGCTTGAAAAAAGCGGTGAAATTTTAAAAAGAGCCAGTATTGTATTTTCCAACCTTACAAGCGCCAATACAAACCCTACCCTTCAGGCTTTGGATGAGGAATATGCTCCCATTTTTGCAGCACATTCCGATAAAATGTACCTGAATGAAAATCTCTATAAAAGAATCAAGTCCATTAAAGAAGACGGTTTAGATGCAGAAGGAAAAAGACTTGTACAGTTTTACAAACAGAATTTTGAAATTGCAGGAGCAAATCTTTCTTCTGCTGATAAAGAAAAACTAAAACAGATCAATCAGGAACTGGCTTCACTTTCCACACAATATGCCAATAAATTATTGGAAGCAAGAAAGCAGGGAGGTGTATTTTTCTCTGATGCCAAAGAACTTGACGGGCTTTCTGCCGATGAGATCGAAGCTGCAGCAACGGATGCTAAAACAGCGGGGCAGCCGGGAAAATATCTTCTTGCCCTTCAGAATACAACTCAGCAGCCACTTCTTCAGAACCTGAAAAACAGAACCACAAGAGAAAAACTGTTCAAAGCGTCATGGCTCAGAGCTGAAAAAGGCGACGGAAGCGACACCCGTGAAACTATTGAAAAATTAGCTAAACTGAGACTTAAAAAAGCTCAGATCCTAGGCAAGAAAAGCTTCGCTGAATGGAAACTTCAGGACCAGATGGCTAAAACGCCTGAGGCAGCTACCAAGCTGATGAACCAGATCGCCACTCCTGCAGTGGAAACGGCAAAACGTGAAGCAAAAGATATTCAGGATCTGATCGATCAGCAGAAAGGAGGTTTCAAAGTAGAACCATGGGACTGGAATTTTTACGCTGAGCAGGTTAGAAAAGCGAAATATGATCTTGATGAAAACCAGATTAAGCCTTATTTTGAAGTAACTACTGTTCTGGAAAAAGGTGTTTTTTATGCCGCTGAAAAATTCTTTGGACTTACTTTCAAAAAAAGAACGGATCTTCCGGTTTATCACCCGGATGTGGTTACGTATGAAGTTTTTGACCACGACGGAAAATCTATCGCGATCTATTATCTTGATTTCTATACCCGAGATTCTAAAAACGGAGGTGCATGGATGAGTAATTTTGTTGAGCAGTCTTATCTTTTAGGAACAAAACCTGTCATTGTAAACTGCTATAATTATCAGAAACCGGCTCCTGGAAAGGCTTCACTGATTAGCTACGATGATGTTTCCACAATGTTCCATGAATTTGGACATTCCATTCACGGGATGTTTGCCAGCCAGAAATACCCATCACTTTCAGGAACAAGCGTTCCTAGAGATTTTGTGGAATTCCCGTCACAGATCAATGAGCATTGGGCTTTAGATCCTGTTGTTCTGAAAAATTATGCAATCCACTATGAAACAAAACAGCCGATTCCTCAGGATTTAGTTGAAAAAATTAAAAAAGCAGCTACTTTCAACCAGGGATATATGACGACAGAACTTGTTTCTGCTGCTGCTCTGGATATGGATTGGCATACAGTTGCCAATGAAAGTCAGCTAATTCCTGTTCTTGATTTTGAAAAACAGTCATTGGCCAGTCATGGATTTACTTTAGCCACGGTACCGCCAAGATATCATACTCCTTATTTTGCCCACATCTGGGGCGGAGGATACTCGGCGGGATATTATGCTTATCTTTGGTCTGAAACCCTTGATAATGATGCATGGGAATGGATTAAAAGCAACGGAGGCCTGACAAGAGAAAACGGCGACCGTTTCAGAAAATATATTCTTTCTGTAGGAAATTCTGTAGATCTTAACCAGGCATTCAGGGACTTTACAGGTCATGATCCGGATATCAAGCCTTTATTGAGAAACAGAGGTTTTATAAAATAATTTGTATAGAGAAGCACCCGATCGGGTGCTTCTTTTTTTATAGGTTTTGGCTAAAGCCAATGAATAGTATTCTATATTTTGGTTAAATGGGTTAAAACCCATTTCTATTAAATAAATAGTTTTTTGAGACATTCCTTATGTCACGGGCTAAAGCCCGTTCCTATGAATAAAATCTTTATTTTTGTGATTAGAAAATAATTAGAATATGGATTGTCCCTGCTGTTCAGGTAAATCGTACGAAGAATGCTGTAAGCCTTATCACACCGGAGAAAAGCATGCTCCTACTGCGGAAGCTCTGATGCGTTCCCGGTTTTCAGCATTTGCTGTCCCAAATGGGAAATACCTGATGGAAACTACATCTCCGGCAAAAAGGAAATTTCACAATACGGAAGATCTGCAGGAATGGGGAGAAATTAATGAATGGACCAAACTGGAAATTATAGATAAACCTTCCGTCGGCAAAGTTGAGTTTAAAGCTTTTTATACTGATGAAGAGGGTCACAAGCAAATTCATCATGAATTATCAAAATTCAAAATGATTCAAAACCGGTGGTTTTATGTGAGTGGAGAATTTTTAGAGTAAAAGAAAAAAATGTCCGGAAAAATCCGGACATTTATTATAGTTTAGTGAGCTTCTGTTCCGTCAGCGCCATGAGCGTGGCCATGTGCCAGTTCTTCTTCTGTCGCAGGACGTGTATTGATAATTTCCACCTGGAAATCTAATACTTTTCCAGCCATTGGATGGTTAAGGTCTGCTATTACTGCTTCAGGTGTTACCTCCAATACAAATGCCTGGAAATTATTTCCCTGACCATCAGATAAAGGCAAAATAGCCCCTAAAGGCGGAGTTCCAGATTCCTGAAACATATCGATAGGCAGCTGCACGATTGAATTCGGATCTTTCTCTCCGTAAGCTTCTTCTGCCTGAATGACGAAAGCAGCTTTATCACCGGCTTTCAGACCCAGGATATTTTGTTCAAACTTTGGAATCATTCTTCCTACACCATATAAAAATGTAAGAGGATTTTCTGCTGTTGTTTCTTCTACAAGAATCTTACTTCCATCTTCTTCGATCGTGTGAAGTATGTAACTTACTGCTACAACATGGTTGTTTTCAATTGTCATATTTTTTCTTTTTTTCGTGATATTTTTTCACGATTAACACCACAAATATACTATTTTTGAAATGATTGACTGTTGGAAAGATGTTAAAACAAAAATCTCAAGACAGTATCACTTATCACTTCCCGTTCTTTGTTTCGTTTCGTTTTTTCTGTCTCAATACATAGAGATACAGGCTTTCTACCTTGGCTCTGGCCCAATCTGTTTTTCTTAAAAATTTCAGAGAGGAATTAATACTTGGATTATCTGTAAAACATTTAATGTTGATCTGCTCGCCAAGCTTCTCGAAGCCTTCATAATATTCTACCAGTTCTTCAAGAATGGCATCAAGCCTTTTTCCGTGTAACGGATCTTTTGACGGTTCCTGCATTGTTTTTTTTGTAAAAGTATAATATTATACGCTGATATGGAAATCCCACCTTATATCCCGGAAGCTGCTCATCAGAAAACAGTAAATTTAATCGGAATCATTTCAAATATTTTCCTGTCTTCTTCTTTTACATTATAATAACAGCATCTCTTTCAATAAATGATTGTTCGTTGATCAAAAAAAACCTCCGCCAAACAATCAGCGGAGGTCCTTTTTATAATTTATAGATTCTGAATAACCGGCTTTACCTTTTCACCAAACAGCTCAATGGATTTCATCATGATATCGTGAGCAGGATCACCAATATCCATATGACCGATGAATCTTGTGATTCCGAAAATTTCTTTCATATACGCAATTTTATCAGCCACTTCTGCAGGATTCCCGATAAATAACGCGCCATCTCTTCCTCTTCCACCGTCATACTGCATTTTTGTATAAGGAGCCCAGCCTCTGGTTGCCCCGATTCTGTCCATCTGAGATTTATAGTTATTGAAATATCCGTCCACAACAGCCTGATCATCGCTTACAAAGGTATGCGAATGAATAGCGATCTGCATTTTGGATACATCGTGTCCTGCTTTCTGATATTCCTGCTTGTAAAATTCTACCAGGTTTTTAAACTGTACCGGCATTCCTCCAATGATGGCTACCACTAAAGGCATTCCTAATTTTGCCGCGCTTAAAACAGATTGCGGAGTTCCGCCTACCGCTCTCCAGATCGACAGCTTTCCCTCATTTTTTGCTCTCGGATAAACAGTCTGGTTCTGCATGGGGGCACGGAGTTTTCCTGACCATGTTACATTTTCTTCTGAATTGATCTTTAGCAGCAATTCCATTTTTTCGTCAAAAAGCTCTTCATAATCATTCAGTGAATAGCCATAAAGCGGAAAAGATTCAGTAAAGCTTCCTCTTCCTACGAATATTTCAGCTCTTCCGTCTGATATCAGATCTAATGTTGAAAAATCTTCATATACTTTTACCGGTTCTGAAGAGCTCAAAACCGTAACACCACTTGCCAGCTTTATATTTTTAGTGATACTTGCTGCAGCAGCCAATACTATTTCCGGTGACGAAACTGCGTAATCCGGACGATGGTGCTCTCCCATCGCAAAAACATCAATTCCTACCTCATCCATCAATTTTATCTGATCCAGTATTTCACGGATCTTCACTCCTGCATCTCTATATTTTCCGGTAGCCTGATCAAAAGCCAGGTCACCAAACATTCCTATTCCTAATTCCATATTTTTAGATTTTAGATTTTAGATATACAAAATTACCATTATGAAACGTCAGAAACGTTGATGTTTGTTAAGATCAGTTCATCGCTCTATCTTCAGAAATAAAAAATCAACAAAATATTATGGAAGAAAAAAAATAATTCTGCTTTTCTTTAGATTCTCAATAACAATTCATACTAATCAATTTAAATCATTTAAATTATTAATAATCAATGATTTACATGTTTAATGAATGGAAATTAGTTGTATATTTGTCTCGTAAATTAAAAATCAAATAATGAAAAAGTACATTTTAATTGTATGCCTTTCTATAGCTGGCATATTTAAAGCTCAAACTTCAAAAGAATTAATAGGCAAATGGCAACTGGTAGAAACTCAGGTTAACAGCCAGCCTAAGGATATAAAATCCACTTTTGGAAGTGATAAGGTATTGCAGAATTTCAAAGAAGATTCAGGTTTTGAAGCAGTTATCGGAGGAAAAACCAGTAAAGGAAAGTGGGAATTAACGAAAGAAAATGACGTGCAGATTTTGAATATAAAAGTTGGAAAGAATGTAACAAAATTCAAGGTTGATTATTTCGATGCAAACAAAAGAACAATTTCTTTCTTAAACAATGGAAACAACATTTCTTTGACTTATAAAAAAATCTAAAGAGATTATCTTTATAAAAAAATCCAGTCAAAACGGCTGGATTTTTTTTATAACTATTTTTTAAGATTCTGATCAAAGTAGTCTGTAATCTTCTGCATCAGATGGACTCTGTCTTTCCCGATTACGTTATGCGGATGCCCGGGATAGGAAAAGTAATCCAGTTGAACTCCGTTATCTACTGCAGCCTTAATAAATTTAATGGAATGCTGCCATACTACTACATCGTCCTGTGCACCGTGGATCATCAGTAATTTTCCTTTTAAATTCTGAACTTTATCCAATAGATTGGCGGCAGCATATCCCTGAGGATTTTCCTGCGGCGTGTCCATATATCTTTCTCCATACATGATCTCATACATTTTCCAGTCGATCACCGGACCTCCGGCAACCCCTACTTTAAAGACATCAGGTTGGCGAAGCATGAAGCTTGTCGTCATAAAACCTCCGAAGCTCCATCCATGGATCCCCATTTTCTGGGAGTCTACATAAGGAAGTGATTTTAAATAATCCACCCCTTTCATCTGGTCATTCATTTCCGTTGTTCCCAGATTTCTGAAAACGGCCTGCTCAAATTTCATTCCACGGTTGGCAGAACCTCTTCCATCCATGGTGAAAATAATATATCCGTTTTGAGCCATGTATTCGTACCAAAGGTTTCCTGATGCCGGAAAGGTATTGGTCACCAGCTGAAGATGCGGCCCGTTGTACAGATAGACGATCACAGGATATTTTTTATTGGCGTCAAAATCTGTCGGAAGAATGATCTTTCCGTAAAGCGGCGTTCCGTCATCAGCTTTTAACTCTACATTTTTAATTTCAGGTCTCTGATAATTTTTCAGGGTATTTTCTGCTGTAAGAATATTGGTTGACTTAGCAGTATTGGTATTGATAATATTTACAGACCTTGGTGTACCCGCGTTAGTGTAGGTATCATAAAGATAATTTCCGTCGCTGCTCAGGATTCCTGTATGTACACCTGACGCATCATCCATCCGCTGCATTTTAAAATTCGTCCAGTTGATCTTATATAAATGCTTTTCAAGAGGCGTTTCTTTGGTAGAAGTGAAATATATCTCTTTTTTCTTTTCGTTAAAACCTAAAATATCTGTTACCAGCCAGTCTCCTTTGGTGATCTGGGCAATCAATCCTTTTTCCAGACTGTAGTGGAAGAGATGATTGTATCCTGTTCTCTGGCTTTGCCATATAAAATCGGTATTGGAATTCGGGAAGAAAGTAAGCGGATGCTGAGGCTCAACATATTTATCGCTGGTTTCTTCAAATAAAGTTTTGATCAGATTTCCTGTAGCTGCATCGTACTGGTTCATTTTTAAATGATTCTGGCCACGGTTCAGAACGCCTACAAAGATATATTTCGAATCCGGACTCCAGGTAACAGCTGTTAAATACTGATCTTTTTCACCTTCAATTTTCAGAAAAGTGGTCGACTGATTTTTGATATTATAGACTCCCAAAGTAACTTCGTGAGACTTCTGCCCTGCCATCGGATATTTTATGTTGTGGCTTACAGCCGGTGTTACAGACCAGTCAATAACAGGATAATCCGCTACCATAGTCTGATCCATTCTGTAAAACGCGACAGCTTCAGAGTTTGGGGCGGGAAAAATTCCTGTATCAATTCCGAATTCATTCCTGTGAACAGCCGCTCCTCCGTTGATGATATTTTCATCAGAATCATTGGTTACAGCTATTGTTTTCCCGTTTTTGCTGACATATAAATTATTCTTTACAGTAAATGCAAAAGTTTGGTTATCTCCAAACACTTTCACATTGGAAGCATTTTCATCAACAGCAGCAGCGGACTTAACTTTCCAGTCGTTTCCTGATTTTTCTATCCAGAACATTTTATCGTTCGCACTGAAATAGCCGCTTGAGCCTCCGGTAAATTTGATCTGAGGAACTGCTTTTAGTTTAGCATCTGAAAATGACCTGTTCAGTTGGGTCAAAGACACCAAGGTATCCTGCTTATTGGTCTTAAGATCTGTGATCAGATAACCGCCTTTTACAGCCTGAATATATGATTTACCGTCTGCAGCCCATGAAAATTGGGAGATATTTTTTACGGCAAGATTCGTTCTCAGTCCATTTACAGCCTCCGCCATTGTAAATTTTTGGCTCTGCGCGATTGCAGAACTACCCAAAACCAGCATCAATAAAGAAAATCTATGTAATTTCATCGTATAAAATTGAATCCATCAAAAATAAGAAATAAAAGTCATCCGTTAATAAATGTTAAATTAAAACATTCATAAAACAGGATTAATGTATTGATAAAAATAAATTCTTACCTTAATGATAGGAAAATTAGGAGTAAATTAATGTGAATGATGAATGGTCAATAGTGAATTTTTATACCAGCCATAATTCACTATTCACTCGCAAAGCAAAATTATCTTTCATTATAAAAATAGGAGTTATTTCATTTCTTATCCTAAATCAATGACTGGTATATGTTCTCTGTACTACATTTGCAGTATTAATAACAAACAAAAAATACAATACAATGGCAACAAAATGGAACCTAGACCCAACGCATAGTGAAATTACTTTCAAAGTAAAACACATGATGATTTCTAATATTAAAGGAAACTTCAGAACGTTCAATGCTGAAATTGAAGCTGAAGATGATACTTTTAGCAATGCTAAAACAACGGCTACCATTCAGACTGATTCTGTATTCACCAATAATACAGACAGAGATAACCACTTAAAATCCGCTGAATTTTTCAATGCAGAAGAATACCCTTCTATTACATTTGAATCTCAGGCTTTAAATGATAAAGTAACAGGAAATCTTACGGTAAACGGTGTTACAAAACCTATTACTTTAGATGTAGACTTCGGAGGGATTAATGTGGACCCATGGGGAAATACAAAAGCAGGTTTTTCTTTTGAAGGAAAAATCAACAGAAAAGATTTCGGACTGAACTGGAATGCAGCTCTTGAGGCAGGAGGTGTAATGGTAAGCGAAGAAGTGAAAATAGCAGGAGAATTACAGTTTGTAAAACAGGCCTAATATAAGATTGAGTTTGGGATATTCTCATAAAAATATCTATATCAACTAAAACATAAAGGTTCAGGGATTTCTAAAAGCCTTGGGCCTTTTTTAATACTTTCAACTTATGAATCTTAATGATCTGCAAAATATCAGCGCCAATTTTGGAAATAACCAAAGAATGCCCGTTTTATTCCTCGGACATGGCTCACCAATGAATGCTATTGAAGAAAACCAATTTGTGCAGGGATTCAGAAAAGCGGCACAGGAAATTCCCAAACCTAATGCCATCCTGTGTATTTCAGCACATTGGTATACAAAGGGAACTTTTGTTACCGCAATGGATATGCCCAGAACGATCCACGATTTTGGAGGTTTTCCTAAAGCTTTGTTTGATGTAGAGTATCCTGCTCCGGGAAGTCCGGAACTGGCTAGGGAAACAGCAGAGCTTTTATCGCCTGTTCTGGTTGAGGAAGATCATAATTGGGGGCTTGACCACGGTGCCTGGTCGGTGATCAAGCATATGTATCCGGAAGCTGATATTCCTGTAATCCAGCTGAGCATAGATTATACAAAACCTCCGCAGTATCATTATGAACTTGCCCAAAGACTGACTAAGCTCCGTGAAAAAGGAATTCTCATCATCGGAAGCGGAAATATTGTACATAATCTCCGCATGATCGACTGGAAAAATATCAATACGGCAGGCGCCGGGTGGGATTGGGCCTTGGAAGCCAGAGAAAAGACGAACAACTGGCTTCTGGATGGAAATTTCCAGAATATTATAGACTATCAGAAACAGGGAACATTTCTGCAGTATGCCGTTCCTACACCAGATCACTATCTTCCGTTGATCTATACATTAGGCTTAAAGGATCAGGCTGAAGGTCTGTCATTATTTAATGATGAACTGATAGGCGGATCATTAAGCATGACCAGTGTAAGAATAGGATAAGCTCTATTTCGCAGTTATTTTTATCAATAAGAACTCTTTCTATCAAGTCTTTTTTGCAATCGACAGCACTATTGAAATTTAAAAAAAGGGAATATCACCAATCCTCACCAGCTCATCAACGAAGGTGGCTTTCAAAGAATTGAAAATATAATTCTGCTTGATAATCAGTTTGAAGACTGAAATATTCCCTGGTATTTTACTTAAAATAATTTATTGTACAGCTGCGAGTACATTAATGTTTCCATAGCCATAGCTTGAATTTACCGTTGGATAATATGTAGCAGACTGTCTCATTTTATTGAGTACCTGGTCTCTTGTCCATGAAGGATTCTTAGCCCAGACAAGAGCAGCAATTCCAGCTGTAGCAGCCGTTGCTACTGATGAACCGCCTACATAATCTGCCTGATTATTATAATAACTCAGCACCGGAACTGTATTTCCATTGGCTCTTTCCATCTGGAAGGTAAAATCGATCTGGCTTCCGGAATGGCAAACGTCACATTTCTGGTTAGAAGTTCCTTCTTTTACTCCGGTTACCGCCTGAGTTTCAGACATGCTTGCCGGAAAAATTACACCTACAAAGTTGGTAAAGCTGGTGGAAGTCCCTCCTGCACAGAAAATCAGTTTTCCTCTTGAATAAGCATATTTCACGCCGTCTTCGATCTTTCCTACCGAGAAAATATGTCCCATTGACATGGAAATGATCTTTACACTTGTATTATTAGCCAGATCCGTAAATGCTGTTTTTACCCCGTTCTGCTCACTGGAAGTTTCCAGCACCACATTGGAGGCGGCGCGGTACGTGATGAGATTCGCGTTGTAGGCAACTCCTACAGGAAGTCCTGCATTATTTTTGGGTGCTGCCATCACAGAAGCCATTTTTGTTCCGTGTCCGCATTGGTCAGCCGGACCGTCTGTAGTGGATCCGTTGACATATGAACCAAATTTACTGATTGTTCTTCCGGAAGATGCTCCGGTATTAAAACTGCTTCCCAGCAAGGTCTGTTCGGGGGAAACTCCGGTATCAATAAGGCCTATGGTAACTCCTGCTCCGGTGCTGTAGCTCCATGCATTTGGAATATTATGCTTGGTAAATGCCCATGGCACCTTGGCATTGGGTGTAGTGGTGGTATAATCTGCAGTATTTAAAGCTGTTGATTCAAATCCGCATCCTGATGAACCACTGCTGGACTTTGCATTGGAATTAAGACTGTTTTCTATTTCAAAATAATGGTAATCTCCCGGCTCCACATAGCGGATATTTTTCATCTTTCTTAACGCCGTAATGGTTTCTTCTTTGTCTATGACAACATCCATCTGATTAAGATACTGATCGGAAGAAATCAGAAATCTCGTCTGTTCAACGCCTTCATATTGCTGGATCAGACCTAAAATTTCCGCTTCCATTGCTTTGTTGTCAGGAGAAAGGCTTCTGTCAAAATCATCCTTTGAAACCCCAAATCCGATGGAGACCATTCTGTTTCCTCTGAAAACAGCACTCCAAAGCAGATGGTCTGAAGCATTTTTCCAGTTGAAAGATCCGGTGTTCTTGATCGTGCTGTTAATTTCTGCGTTGATCTGCTTTCCCGTTAAAGGATCTTTCTGAACAGCTTCAATGGCAACATTTTCGTCCTGCAGTCCATCTCTGGTACATGAATTCAAAACAAAGAACAGTGCTAAAAGATAAAATACTCTTTTTTTCATAGTTTTAATTTGTATGGTTTGGAACCACAATATAACACTTTAACGTGATTTAAACACCTAGAAAAAATGAATTTAGTATTACCTGAATATTAATAGTTATCTCTAATCTTTAAAAAGTTTATACTGTTTTCTCATAACATACGCTATTATCAATACCTATATACTGTCCGTAATTGGGAATTCTTATATAGCCGCATTTTTCATATAAGGCAATGGCCTCGGGTTGTTTGATTCCTGTTTCGAGTACGCATCTATTGTATCCTACTTCTTTGGCCCAGACTTCAAGCTCATTTAATATTTTCGAAGCAAATCCTTTTCCTCTTTTTTCTGGATTCGTATACATTCTTTTTATTTCTACCGTATCTTCAGAAAAAGGTTTGAAAGCACCACAGCCCACCGCCACATCATCAGAGTAAGCTACCACGCAGCTTTTCAGCATATCAATTGAATTGAACTGGTGATAAAATTCGTGATCATCTCCATCCCGTACAGCAAGATCGGCATCCAGGAGTTTGACTAAATTCTGGAAATCTATATTGGAGGAATCGGTTCTTTTGATAGTCATTATTTGTTTATTTTAAGATTAGTATTTTAAAATTTAACTCAAAAATACAAAAGCTTCCCCTGTAAGAGGAAGCTTAGAGTTAATTTATTTTAATTCATTTGAATTAATTAAGCGTCAACCTTAAATTTTCTTTCATTGATCAGCTCTGCAATCGCCAGCATATCTTTTCCTATCAATCTGTCGTCTTCCAGTTTTTTAACTTTGGAACGGATGATGGCATAGTTTTCTTCAATGATCTTCGAACATTTGGCAGGTCTTCTGAATTCTAATCCCTGCGCTGCAAACATGAGTTCCACAGATAAAATATTGACCAGATTTCCTAAAACCTGATTGAATTTTCTACCGGAAATACTTCCCATAGAAACGTGGTCTTCCTGTCCTAAGCTTGTCGGAATAGAGTCTGCTGATGCCGGGAAACACAACGTTTTATTTTCCGTAACCAAAGCCGCTGAAGTATACTGAGGAATCATAAATCCTGAATTCAGGCCTGAGCTTTCCGTCAGTAATCTTGGTAATCCGTATTTTCCCTCTAACAATAAATAGCTTCTTCTGTCTGAAATATTTCCTAACTCAGCTGCTGCCAGTGTAGCATAATCAAGAGGAAGCGCCATCAGCTGTCCGTGGAAATTCCCTCCGGAAATAGATTCTTCTGCGCTTAGCACAATTGGGTTATCCGTTACAGAATTCAGTTCTGTTTCAGCCATCAGTTTAAGATGTTCAAAAGCATTTCTGCTGGCACCGTGTACCTGAGGTACACATCTCATAGAATAAGGATCCTGAACTCTTTCACAGTCTTCATGTGCTTTCATATTTTCTGAACCCTTCAGAAATTTAACCATTCTGGCCGCTACTTTTTTACTGCCCTCAAAAGGCCTGATGTCGTGAAGCTCTTTTTTGAATGGGCTTTCAGAACCTCTGTATGCTTCAATACTCATTGCGGCAGTCATATCTGCTAAGTTTAATAAGTATTCGAATTTTTCTAATCCTTTGATCGCATGAGCCAGAATAAACTGGGTCCCGTTGATCAGTCCTAAGCCTTCTTTCGGACCTAAAGCCAACGGTTCCAGACCATGTCTGTCCAAAACTTCCATAGTTTCGAAAATCTGATCTCCTTCCCAAACCTGTCCCAGTCCGAGTAACGGAAGTACAAGATGAGCAAGGGGAGCCAAATCTCCTGAAGCTCCTACGGACCCCTGCTCCGGTACTACAGGAATAATATCTTTTTCAAGCATCAGGATCAGTCTTTCAATCACTTCCAGGGAAACCCCTGAAAACCCTTTGGATAATGCATGCACTTTGGCAATGATCATGATTTTGGAGAATTCCTTGTCGATAGGCTTTCCTACTCCTACCGCGTGAGAAATGATAAGGTTATACTGCAGCTGGGCAGTTTCATCAGCTGATATCTTAGTATCACAAAGCGGTCCGAAACCTGTATTAATTCCATAGACACATCTATCGGACTCTACTATTTTCTGAACGTTTTTCTGGGATTTTAGGATCTGTTCTTTAGCTGCTTTGTTAAGTTTAGCTTTATTGGGTTTTTTACAGATTTCCAGAACATCATGGAAAGTAAAAACATCTACACCGTATATCATTTCTAAAAATTTCCTTAAAATTACGCATTTAGCAATAATTGGAAAAGCTAAATCTCACAGTATTATATTTTTCTAATAATAAGTAATTTTATTTAGTATTTTTACTACCAAAATAAAAAAACAATTAACAATAACTTATGAAACTTAAAATTTTACTGCTTACCCTGTGTCTTGCAAGCACTGCAACTTTTGCCCAGAAGGTAAAATATTCCAAAGAGGAGATTAAAAAAATGGAAACATACCTCTTCAACGAGGGGTTTAATTCGCCCTCTCCCAAAAAGACATCAACTATTATTCTCAAAGACGGAACAGCCCATAAAGGTTTCTGCAGTAAGATTGAAACTAAAAAAGGACAGATCTATGAAGTAGCTTTGAAAGACAGCATCACTAAAAAAAATGATGTATTCAATGCTGAACAGATTAACGAAATGTATGTATATCCCAGCAATGCAGAAAAAATTGCAAAAGTCGGGAAATACATGAGTAACATCAGAAACTTCAGTACCAAAAAACTTACCAAGAATACAGCCGGCGGGAGAATACATTTTGTAAACCAAACCGTTTCTCTGAAAAATAAAAAGGATGACAAAGAATTCCTGATGCAGCTGATTAATCCTGAATTCAGTGATATTATTTCTGTATATCACGATCCCAGAGCCAAAGAAACTGGCGGTTTTTCTATGATGGGCTCTCCTCAGCTTGGTGGCGGCGTTATTAAATCTTACTATATAAAGAAAGGCGATAAGGTAATTTGGCTTCACAAAGATGACTTTGAAGATAACTATGAATTCCTGTTTGGCGACAATACAGAGTTCATGAAAAAATATCCTAAAAATTCTGTTGAATGGGATTATTTTAGCTTTCTGGTGAGTGAATACACTTCGATGAATAACGGATAGAATTTAATTTCAATCTGAGTTAGGGATAAGCGTCAGGAAAAGAGAATCAAGAGCCAAGGTTTCAGATGAATCACTAGAATCAATCGTGAATTTTGCTGCGCAAGTGAATAGCGAATTTTTGGTTGGATACAAGATTTCAAATATTAGACATCAGATAAAAACTTTTAAACCCTAATACGTTCTGACTCTCAAACCGGATCTACTTTAAACATACATCATAAAACTGCAGAAAAACTCTGCAGTTTTGTTCTTTTAAATCCCGGATGGATTCCGTAATTTTGTTATATGAATCCTTCTTTAGAATTACAGCTCAAAACTTTACCATCGGAACCGGGCGTTTATCGTTATTATGATAAAAACGACCAATTGCTGTATGTGGGAAAGGCCAAAAATTTAAAGAAAAGGGTTCTCTCCTACTTCAATAAGAATCTTCCGGGCTACCGTATCAAAATAATGGTAGGAAAGATCGTACGTCTTGAAACAACCATCGTCAACAGCGAATATGATGCACTTTTACTGGAAAACAACCTGATCAAGGAACACCGTCCTTTTTACAATGTACTGCTGAAGGATGATAAAACGTATCCATGGATATGTATTAAAAATGAAAGTTTTCCAAGGATATTCCTGACCAGAAATGTGATTAAAGACGGATCTGAATATTATGGGCCTTATGCTAAAGTGCGCCCTGCAAAGATTTTACTGGATACCATCAAACATATTTACAAGCTGAGAACCTGTAACCTTAATCTTTCGCCTGCTAAAATTGCAGAAGGAAAATACAAAGTATGTCTGGAATATCATATTAAAAACTGTGAGGGACCTTGCGAGGATCTGGAAAGCAAGGAGGATTATGATGAAAAGATCGATGCCATCCGCGGAATTATCAAAGGGGATTTCCGGAAAGCGAAAGAATATCTGGTGAATCAGATGATGAAAATGGCTTCTAATCTTAAGTTTGAAGAGGCACAGATCATTAAGGAAAGACTGGATATCCTGGAAGATTATCAGGCTAAAAATACAGTCGTGAATCCAAATATTGATGACGTAGATGTTTTTGGAATGACCAGTGATGAAGCTGCCGCTTATGTGAATTTCTTCAAGATCAGAAATGGAAATATCATCCAGAGTTTTACTACAGAGATCAAAAAAATCCTTGAGGAAACAGATGAAGATATCCTGGAAGAAGCTTTGATTGAGATCCGCCAGAAGTTCAGTTCTGATTCTAAAGAAGTATTATTACCGTTCCATCTTTCTGTAGAGATACCGAATGTAAAGCTAATTGTTCCAAAAGTCGGTGATAAAAAAAGAATTGTGGAACTTTCGGAGAAAAATGCAAAGGAATACCGTTTAGAAAAATTAAAGCAGGTACAGATTGTAGATCCGGAAAGACATACGAACAGAATCATGTCCGAAATGCAGAAACTTCTAAGAATGCCCGTGGAGCCTAGACATATTGAGGGTTTTGACAACTCTAATATCCAGGGAACGAACCCTGTTTCTGCGTGTGTGGTTTTTAAAGACGGAAAACCAAGTAAAGCGGACTACAGAATTTTCCACCCGAAAACAGTAGAAGGTGCCAATGACTTTGCCACGATGGAAGAGGTGATCTACCGCCGCTATAAAAGAATGCTGGATGAAGGGGAAAATCTGCCCCAGCTGATTCTTATCGATGGAGGAAAAGGCCAGCTTTCGTCTGCTGTAAAAAGTTTAAAATTATTGGGTCTTTACGGTAAAATCACGATTGTAGGGATCGCAAAAAGACTTGAGGAGATTTTCTTTCCTGAAGATTCTATTCCTTTATATCTTGATAAGAAATCGGAAACATTGAAAATTTTGCAAAGGGTAAGGGACGAAGCTCACCGTTTTGGGGTAAAACATCACAGGACCAGAAGAAAAAACTCAACCATCAAGTCTGAGCTGGAAGAAATTCCGGGCGTTGGAGGGAAAACGATTGAATTACTTTTATCTAAATTAAAATCTGTAAAACGCATCAAAGAATCAAATCTGGAGACCCTGGAGGAAATTTTAGGGAAAAGTAAAGCGAAAATTGTTCATGATTTCTTTAATAATGCTGGCAGTTAGAATTATTTTATCTGCAGTTTTAATTAATAATATTCAACTTAACCGCTTTATTTATTTAATTTATTATTAAGTTTTATTTCTAGTGTTTTTTTTCATATTTTAGTATTATAAACCTTAACCATATGAAAAATAACTACATTTTTGCAAAATTCTTTGCACTATTCTTCGCGTCTGCGTTTGCCAATCTTTTTTATTCCCAGACTTATTGCAATCCGTCATATCCCAGTGGATGCTCCAGCTGGAGAATTACCCAGATTGCTATTCCGCAGGCCAGTTTCAACAATACTTTTGCGGCAGGAACCTGCACCAGCGGAAGAGACAGAACTTCGGTAAACATGAATCTGACACCAGGTGTTAATTATGATATTAACATAACAACAACGGGATGGATCTCCTGCGGCATGGCTATTGACTTCAATAAAGACGGCGATTTTGATGATGCAGGAGAAGCTTTATTTTTACCAGGCTATATCGCCAACTCAACACAAGTATACACCGGAACATTTACAGTTCCTAGTTCAGTGATAGCCGGAGCATACAGAATGAGAATATGGAACCGTCTGGCCAATGCCGGTGACGGAGCTCCAGCGCAATCCCCATGTGGAACTTATGCATACGGGACCTGGACAGACTATACTGCTAATATTGTAAGCGCTTTGTCCACTTCTGAAGTTACAAAAGCTTCTGCTAAAGTATATCCTAATCCTGTTTCTGATGTTTTAAATATAGAAGGCAAAAACACAATTGAATCTATAGAAATTTATGATGCAAACGGAAAATTAGTGAAAACTGTTTCATCACAAAAAGGCAATACACCAATTCCATTATCCGACCTGGTTCCCGGAACGTATACAGCAAAGATTAATGGCAAAAAAGAAAATCAAACTTTAAAGTTTATCAAGAAATAAAACTTCTTCATTGACTTGTCCTAAATAATCGTTACAGATTAAGTATTGACTAATTCAATTTTACAAAAACTGGGAAAGCTTAAAGATTTTCCCAGTTTAAAAAAAAATGACTGTCTCACTCTTGAGACAGCCATTTCTGTAAAGCTATTTTTTTATGATCTTACCCAAATGTTCTCCTTTTTCAGTTTTTACTCTAACGAAATAGATTCCTGAAGAAAAATCTGATACATTGATCTTATCATTAGTGTTTATTACACTCTTTATCAATTTTCCAGAAACATCAAACACTTTCACTGTTTCAATTTTATAATTTCCTTTACTCTTTACCGAGAAATATTCTGTGACAGGATTAGGATAAATCATAATATCTACATTGGTATTTTCGGATGTTCTACGAATATCATCAGTTGCTAAATATACCGGCAGAGTATCCGTAACTTCATATAACTCACTGCCATGATTTTTTGTTGCAATGGAAAGATATAATTTTTCTCCATCTGTTGCTATTTTTCCTATATTTTCGTTAGGCAGCAGTTGATTGTCATCATTCGTTACAAAAATATCCATCTGGATTGTATTGGAGACCATACCATTGGTTTTCCATACTTTCTGAGAATCCCCGTTCAGGAAGTACAGATAGTTATTGGCACAGATCACCTCTTTTACAGAAGATAAATTCGGAGATAAACTGAACGTACCACTAGCTGTCCCATCCGTTCTCCAAAGCTGAGTACTATTGTTATTGGTAAAAAACAACTGGTTTCCGCATTTTTTAAATTTAGTTTCGCTAAAAAAATTACTGCTTAAGATTTCAGTGGTTCCCGCCACAGTGCCATCTGTTGAGTGAAGACCTGCGAAATATCCTGTTGTAATATACAACAGTTTATTATTTAAAACTTCAGTTTCTCTGGAAATGTTAGCATCCCCAAAAGGTATTGTATGATCTTTTAATAACACCGCAGAAACCTGGTCTCCATCTGAAACCCATAGTTCATTTTGGGAATAGCTTGAATTATTTTCCTTTCTTTTTGTGAAAAAAAGCTTGTTATTGAAACTTTTCAATACCTTGATGTCTCCATCAGACCCATCCTGATAACTAAACTGAACAGCTTTTGAAGTTCCGGCTGATGTACCGTCAGACTTCCAGATTCCTAGCTTTCCATTCTCTTTGGCTACAAAATAGGCAAAACCATTCAAAACTGCTGTTTGAGAATCCGTGTTATACATACTTCCCATATCATCGGTCGAAATATCTTTTACCAAAACCGCCGTATCTGAAGTATTATCAATTTTCCAGAGTTCAGTTCCCAGTACATTGTTGTATCCGGAAAACAACAGGATATTATCATTCAGATTGACATAAAAAGATTTATCATAGGTTGACGTACCTGTAGATGTAGACAATGCCCCTGAATTTGCTGCTGTACCATCTGTTCTGTATAATCCATTCATTGGGTTAGGGCTTCCGTTTTTGGTATAAAAATAATTTCCAACTTTAAAGAAAGTATCATTAGGACTAGAAAACATTCCTACAAAAGAAGATCCTCCAAAGCTGGAAAGTCTTTCAAGCTGGTTAGTATTTTTATTTCTTTTGTAGATCTGGTTATTATATTGGCGATCTGCAGCAATAAAAATGAGTTCATTGTTCAGAACGTCAAAAGAATGTGGCGCAGAACTTTCAAGCCGGTTGATATCAGTGGCCAAGGAAGAGGTTTGAGAAACAGGATTTACGGAAAAGAGTTCCGTTCCGTTCTTTGGATTATATCCGGTCAGATAAATTTTAGAATTCAGATCAATAAAGCTGTTGTTATAAGGCATCCCAATATCCGTAATTTCAAATGCCTGAGATGAATTTCCATTCGTTACCCAATACCTGTTGCCATAATTTGGTTTAGTAAGTATCAAATATTTACCTTCTGAACTTTTTCCATATAATTCAGTTTCAGGTGGGGTATTGAATAAAACAGTTCCTGCTTCGGTACCATCTGTTTCCCAAACATAGTCACCATAAGCCGGACTTACCCCATTAGTATTACTGTCAAAATATATTTTATTATTAAGCCGTATAAATTTGCTGTTCGCCATAGAACTTGTATTTCCCGGCATTATATTTTTCAGCATCTTGGTTCCTGCAGAAGTTCCATCAGAGACCCAAGGCTCAATACCTCCTGCATCGGGATCAAATCCTTCAAATATAAAATAGTTATCCGCAGAAATTCCATTCAAATGTGACGCCCGTAAAGGTTTTACTGAAATTGTTCCGGCTTCAGTTCCATCACTTTCATAAAGTGCATACCCAGTCCCCAGATTAGCAATGAAGTAAAATTTATTATTAAGAAGTAATATATTGAAATCTCCTGAAATACTTCCGCCTGCATTAGGCGTAATATCTTTCAGCATAACAGTGCCAGCTAAAGTACCATTCGATTTCCAAATTTCTTTTCCATGAACTCCGTCATCAGCCCCTAAGATCAATTCATTATTAAATGAAAACATTTTAACATCCCCGGAATATACAAAAGTTTTCACTTTCAGCAAATCCTTTGAAACTGTGTCATATGACCACAATTCATTTTGTACATAATAGAAAATTTTATTTCCGGCCACAACGAGATTACCTATAGAATAGTCTGAAATAAGATCTTTCTCTTTCATCGTTCCGGCAACAGTTCCGTCTGTTGACCAAATCTGATAGCCTGAAAAACTTTGCTGGGCAATAAAATATACTTTTCCGTTTACTTTTACAAAAGATGGAGAACCGGACAAACCACTGTTGTGACCCGGGAAAATATCTTTCAACAATAAAGATTTTTGAGTTACAGAATTAAAGCACCATAACTCCCTTCCTTCATCACTAAATCTCGTAGCCGGAAAAATGATGAGATCATTCAGTTGGATTAAATTGTCTGGATCACTTGAAGCACCAAAATTAATTTCATGTAGCTTAGCATTGAATACATTTTGTGCACTGGAATATATTGACAAAGCAGCCAATAGAGAAACATAAATTTTTTTCATTAATAATAAGGTTAAATTCCTAACTCATTTTTATGATTGAGTTAAGGATCATTTTGTGTTATTTATAATCTGGCTACTTTGCTGAAAAAACTTCTTTAGCAAACTCACCATTAGATTGTGGCATATCAATCACAATATTTCCGTTTTCGTAATATCCGATAGTATAAGTTCCATCTGAAAGTTTTACTCTAAAGACATCTTTTTTTGAAGAATTTTTAAAAACTGCAAATGGTACAGAGCTTCCATTGTCTGCCAGGATAAACTGGTTTGTATCCAGCTGTATTTTCTGGAGATTAAGCTTGCCGTTGGTATATTTCCCGGATGTATTTTCTGTAACAGATACAGATGAACTCTCTTCATTTTTTGTTACAACATTTTCTTTTGGACTTTCATCCTTTGTCACCTGAAGATTGGCCACTGGATTTGAAGCTGGAAGTGAAACCAGAGACTGCTTAAGAGCATCCTGATAGCCTTCTTTATATTCTTTAATGTTCGAACTTCCTTTTGATGAAAACACTACATTCCCATTACAGTCTTTAAACTCAAGCTCTACTTTATTTCTAAGAAAACTGCTTTTATTAAGCACATTTCCCACTGCAAAACTGCAAGAGTTCTTCTCACCGTCCGAAGGCCACTGATCTTTACCTTCCCGGACAACGGTGTATCCTTTTAATTTTAAAGCCTTGGCTAAGGAATCATCAAGACCATATGATTCTTTATCAAAATCTTTAAAGGTCTGAGGAATAGAAATATATTTATAATCAGAAACTTTCTGTCCGAAAACAGCAGTTACTGCCAACATACACGTAAGTACCGAAATCTTTTTCATTGCTTTTAAATTAATTCAAAGTTAATCATTTCTAAACGCTCCCATATCTAATTTAAGGGAGAAAAAATTAGAATAGAAGTTAGATCCCCCGATTCCTGAATTGGTGATCGCATAGTCCAGGGTAAGCCCTCTGTATCTTATCCCAAGGCCGGCACTCGGCTGGAAGGAAACTTTTCTTTTCAGGTCTTCAATATCTGTAATAGACTGGAATCTGTTAATCCCAAGTCTTACAAAGATCATTTTCTGGTATCCAAGCTCAGCCCCGGCATAAGGCGTTATGCTTGCAAAATCTGTTGATATCAAAGCTGCTGTTTTAGCAAAATCAACATTAATACCAGCTTCCGGCAATACATAAACGCTGCTGTTAATATTGAATATTTTACTTGCCCCCACATTCAGTTTAGGCATGGTAAGTTCCATTTTATCTTTTGGTGCAGGGTTAAATTCCTCGCCGTTTACCACCGTTGAAAGTTCTCCCTGATTGATACTCCAGAAATTTACCGTAGTCGTTGCATCACGCAGCATTCCCCCAAACTTCCATCCGTTGTCAGCCTTATAAATAGCTCCTATATCAAAACCAAAACCGTAACCGCTTGCAAATTTCCCTACATTTCTGTAAACAATTTTAGCATTTACCCCCACATCCAGTTTAGGATTACCTGCCGGATTAAAGGCATAAGAAAGAATAGCAGCATAATCAGACTGGGAAAATTTTGTGATTTTATCATAGTCAATATTACCTTCAGCATCGATCATCTGTGTTGTATTCAGGATATTGTCTACTCCCAGTCTTACTATTGAAACCCCAAATACACCTTCTTCCAGGACTTTTGCGTACGCCAGATAATCATACTTCGCAATAGATTCAAAATATTCTGCGTGCATTGCCGCCCCCTGCCAATCCCGTTCAATAGCCATTAAACCAGCTGGATTCCACATCGGTGAGTAGACGTCATCCTGGTTGGAAATTACAGCTCCACCCATTGCAAGTCCTCTTGCTCCAGCTCCGATATTTAAAAATTCATTAGAGTATTTTCTTATAATCTGAGATTGTGACAGCCCAAACAGCAGTGAAAATGCAAGTAAAAAATATTTCTTCATCATATAAATTTGATGCTAGTTAAAGTTTTTTTGTTTTCTGGCTTTTATTAATCCATTTACAATAATAGCCAATATCATAACGCCTGAAGCTACATAAAATATAGGACTCATTTCTTCTGATTCTCCAAAGATAAAAAAAGCTAGTATAATTCCGTAAACAGGTTCTAAATTAACTGTTAAAATTAGAGTAAAAGGCGAGATATATTTCATAAGCTTCACCGACTCGAGCATTGGGAAGGCCGTAAAAACACTTGCCAGTAAGCATATTAACGCCAGATCTCTGTAGTTTATTTCATTCATCTGAAAAATCTGTCCTGTGAACATATAAAATACCGCCAGAACAAACCAGCCACAGAAAATCTCGTAGAATATAATATTGCCTGAACTCGTTTTACCAAACATTTTCCCGTTAAAAACAGAGAAAATAGTTCCGAATACTGCACAGAGAATCCCATAGATGATACCTTCTTTAAAATGAAACTCGGTTTTAAAAATCAATAATATACAGGCAACGATTACTACCCCCATCACAACTTCCGATACATCAATCTTTCTTTTAAAAATAACAGGCTCCAGTATGGAAGCAAATAAGGTAGAAAGTGACAGGCAGCTTAGTGCTATTGACACATTGGATACTTTAATAGAATAAAAAAAACAATACCAGTGAAGGGCCATAGCACAACCTATCCCGGCAAGCTGAAAAAATATTTTCTTTGATACTTTTATGCTCTCCTTTTTATAAATCCTGATAAATACAAATAAAAATACAGCAGCAAACAGCATTCTGTAAAATACAAGGATCTGGGCATTGGCATGAATCAGTTTTCCCAAAATTGCGGTGAACCCCCATAAAAAAACAATTAAATGCAGCCTGAAAAGTGCTAATTTTTGCATATTCTATCTTCTGTAAATTTTTAACAGGCAAATTTACAAATAGCTTTTAGAAATACTGATAAAAAGATAAATTAAGTCAAAGAAAATTCAGAAAATGTAAAATTGAATTCATCTGCACATAATATGGCATAAAAAACCCTGAAAATTTATTCAACGTTCAGGGCCTTCAAATAATAAACTATTAAAAAAATAAACTAGGAACTTAGAGTAATTTACAAGGAATATCATTCCTTTTACTCTGAAGTAAAGTTAGAAAAAATATCAGTAATTTGAAAATATTTTTTTGTTAAAAATTTCACAATTTTCTGAGAACCAATATATTAAACACTTGTTTTACTTCAAACGTCATTCATTATAAAAATAGTATCTTTAGCCGTAAAAAATTGAAATTTTATGGACCTTGAATTTAATAAACGGGAAGATCAAAATAGATTAAAATTATCGGATATTAATCAATTGCTCGCTGAAATAAAAAAAGGAGGCGGTGAAAAGAGGCTTCAAAAGCTTCGTGACGAGGGAAAAATGACAGCAAGAGAAAGGATTGAATATCTTCTCGACAAGGGTTCAGATTCCATAGAAATCGGTGCTTTTGCCGGTTATGAAATGTATGAAGAGCATGGCGGATGTCCTTGTGGGGGCGTTGTGGTGGTAATGGGATATGTTTCCGGAAGACAATGTCTTGTTGTTGCTAATGATGCTTCTGTAAAAGCCGGTGCCTGGTTTCCTATTACCGGAAAAAAGAATCTCAGAGCGCAGGAAATTGCTATGGAAAATAAGCTTCCTATCATTTATCTGGTAGACTCTGCAGGTGTTTACCTTCCTATGCAGGATGAAATTTTCCCTGATAAAGAACATTTCGGAAGAATTTTCAGGAATAATGCTAAAATGAGCGCTATGGGAATTATCCAGATTTCGGCTGTTATGGGCAGCTGTGTAGCTGGAGGTGCCTATCTTCCTATTATGAGCGATGAAGCAATGATTGTTGATAAAACAGGCTCCATTTTTCTTGCCGGAAGTTATCTTGTAAAAGCTGCTATCGGGGAAAGCATTGATAATGAAACCCTTGGTGGAGCTACTACACACTGTTCAATTTCAGGAGTTACAGATTATAAGGCTAAAGATGACAAAGATGCTTTAGACAGGATTAAAACTATCATGAAATCTATTGGAACTAATGAAAAAACAGGATTCGACAGAATAGAAAGTTTTCCTCCAAAGGAAAATCCTGATAATATTTTTGGAATTGTTCCTGTTTCCAGAACGGAACAGTATGATACCTACGAAATCATTAAATGTTTGGTTGACAATTCTGAGTATGATGAATATAAGCCGGACTATGGTAAAAGTATCATTTGTGCCACAGCCAGAATAGACGGTTGGTCCGTAGGTATTGTAGCCAACCAGAGAAAGCTTGTAAAAAGCGGTAAGGGTGAAATGCAGTTTGGAGGTGTTATTTATTCAGATTCTGCCGATAAATCAACGAGGTTTATTGCCAACTGTAACCAGAGAAAGATTCCTTTAGTTTTCCTTCAGGATGTTACAGGATTTATGGTGGGTTCAAAATCCGAACATGGAGGTATTATTAAAGATGGTGCTAAAATGGTGAATGCCGTTTCTAATTCCGTGGTGCCGAAATTTACGATCATTACAGGAAATTCGTATGGGGCAGGAAACTATGCCATGTGCGGTAAAGCTTATGATCCGAGATTAATTGTAGCATGGCCTTGGGCAGATCTTGCCGTAATGGGTGGATCGCAGGCAGCAAAAGTTTTAGTGCAGATTCAGGAATCCACTTTAAAGAAGCAAGGTAAGGAGATCACTGAAGAAGAACATAATGAAATTCTGAATACTATTACAAAAAGATATCAAAAGCAGACAGAAGCTACTTACGCTGCTGCCAGACTTTGGACAGATGCTATCATCAACCCTACAGATACCAGAAAATGGATCTCTATGGGTATTGAAGCTGCTAACCACGCCCCTATTACAGAAAAATTTAATCTGGGAGTTATCCAGGTCTGATCATATTTGACTATGCAAAATAAAAAAGATGTGGAATTGGTTTTCCACATCTTTTATTTTATACTGTTGAATTTTTTAAATTCTAAGAAAAAAATACTCCTGTTCTGAATCTCTCTTTATTCAGTTTTTTATTAACTGCCAAGCCCCAAAGAATAAACTCTTTTAAGAATAAAATATCTTCTGGCAGTGTATCCGGTTGATATTTTTCAATGATCTGGTCAAGAGGCGCAATTCTGTTAAGAGATTTTGCATAGACTTCATCCGAAGATTCATCAGTAATTTCCAAAGAGCCGTCGTCTTCTAAAAACCAATCCGTAACCTGGCTAAACGGTCCGTCAATATTCTTTTTTTCCAGCTTTTCCACCTTCGGAAAATAAAATGTGAATAAAGTTCTGATCGCATTGTCAATCAATAACTGAGCAACCGCTTCTGCACCTTCCTGTTCGCCTTCATATACCAACTCCACTTTTCCCGTAATCGCAGGAATTACACCTACAAAATCACTTAGTCTTACAGACGTTGTTTCATCACCCGTTAATAAAGATCTTCGTTCTGCAGTACTCAATAGATTTTCAAAAGCAGTGATACTCATACGTGCACTCACTCCACTTTTTGAATCTACATATTCACTTTCACGGGCTTCAAAACCAATCTGCTCCAAAAGATCTTTCGCTAAAGAAGGAACATATACTCCGTTTTTCTGACGTTCATCTAAGCTGGATTCATAACTGGTAATTTCTCTTGCAATATTGATGCTTTCAGGATAATGTGTCAAAATCTGCGATCCTATACGGTCTTTCAATGGAGTTACAATGCTTCCTCTGTTTGTATAATCTTCAGGATTCGCCGTAAAAACAAACTGGATATCCAACGGCATTCTCACCTTAAATCCACGAATCTGTACGTCTCCTTCCTGCAAAATATTAAACAAGGAAACCTGGATTCTCGCCTGAAGATCCGGCAATTCATTGATGACAAAAATACAACGGTTTGCACGCGGAATCATTCCGAAATGAATCACACGGTCGTCTGCATAAGAAAGTTTTAGGTTGGCTGCTTTAATAGGATCAACATCACCGATCAGGTCGGCAACAGTCACATCCGGAGTTGCCAGTTTTTCGAAAAATCTTTCATCACGGTGAAGCCATTCTATCGGAGTATGATCACCTTCTGCTTCAATTAATTCTTTTGCAAAACGAGAAATTGGATTGAATGGATCGTCATTAATTTCACTTCCTGCAACGAAAGGGATCCATTCGTCCAACAACGAAGTCATCATTCTTGCCAGCCTGGTTTTTGCCTGACCTCTCAATCCTAATAAATTAATATTATGGCGGCTTAGAATAGCATGCTCCAATTGAGGAATAACTGTATTCTCATATCCGAAAATTCCTTCAAATACAGATTCTTTACTGCGAATTTTATTTTTTAAATTATCTCTTAATTCGTCTTTAATATTTTTTGATAGGTATCCTGATGCTCTTAGCGACCCTAGTGTTTTTATAGTTGGCTTTTCAGTCATTTTATTTATTTAAAATCTGATTGGTTAACTTTTTGAAATATATTTTTATAAATATGAATTTTAACGAATTCTTTTCTTACGATTAGTCTCATAATCTTCAAAAATCATGTGCCCTAATCCATTAAGTCCTGTATAAAAGGTCTTTCCCTGATTGGCTTCTGTAAATTCACTCACAAATTGCTGTAAATAGGGATCCTGAGCAATCATAAAAGTAGTAATCGGAATATGCAGTCTTCTGGCCTGGGAAGCCATATTGTAGCATTTCTGAACAACATATTCATCTAAACCGTAAGAATTCATGTAGTAAGTACCATCCGGCTGACGAACGCAGCTTGGTTTCCCGTCGGTGATCATGAAAATCTGTTTATTGGTATTTCTTTTTCTTCGTAAAATGTCCATTGCCAGCTGAAGTCCGGCAACCGTATTTGTATGATAAGGCCCAACCTGCAAATAAGGTAACTCCTGAATTTTAACAGGCCATGCATCATTTCCAAAAACGATGATATCCAAAGTGTCTTTCGGATAACGTGTTGTAATAAGTTCTGCAAGTGCCATTGCCACTTTTTTGGCTGGAGTGATGCGGTCTTCCCCATATAAAATCATACTGTGGCTGATGTCGATCATTAAAACCGTACTCATCTGAGATTGGTGAATACTGTCTTCAACAATTAAATCATCTTCAGTAAGATGAAAATCTCCGATTCCGTTATTGATCTGGGCATTCTTAAGACTTTCGGTAATAGAAATTTTCTCTACAGGATCTCCAAAGTTATAATTACGAAATTCCCCTGTTGTGTCTTCTCCCGTTCCGCTTTTATTTGTTTTATGATTTCCGTTTCCACTTTTTCCAAGGTTACCAAATATTTGATTAAGCGCTTGTTTACGAATATTTTGTTCCATTTTTGCGCTCAGACGAATTCCGTTTCCACCATTAGGATCTATTTCTTCACGGATATATCCTTTCTTTTTAAGATCTTCAATAAAATCGTCAATAGTGTATTCTGGAGTAGTAAGTTGGTATTCTTCATCCAACATTCGAAGCCAGTCGATCGCTTCATCAAAGTCTCCCGAGGTATGGATTAACAAATCTGTGAAAATTTCCAGCAACCGATCAAATACAGATGATTCTGGTGTTTTGTAAGTTTCAAATCTGAACCCTCTCACAATATGCTCTTTCATGAAATAAAGTTACGACATAAATAAAAGGCCTTTAAGAGATTTAATCTATTTTAATCTTTATGAATAAAAATAATCTTAATAATATCAGGTCAAGAGGAATGAGGTAAACTACAGTTTACAGAGACTTTTTTGGGGTTGATTGATTTGTTGGTGTATATATACAACGAAAAAAGTCTCATACAAAACTGTATGAGACTTTTAATAAAAACTGGCGGCGGCCTACTCTCCCGCTTGTCGCAGTACCATCGGCGCTGGTGGGCTTAACTTCTGTGTTCGGAATGGGA